>ENA-OSAE01000084-OSAE01000084.1-marine-sediment-metagenome-genome-assembly--contig:-NODE-84-length-69177-cov-24.866034_pt1 | contig 69177 bp, 71 predicted proteins | sample MGYA00237870_ERZ529317 | MGnify/ENA primary metagenome ERZ529317 (study PRJEB26369, sample SAMN03142812) | marine sediment metagenome | biome: marine; feature: borehole; material: sediment... | reverse complement strand
TGGTGCAGCTGGCGGCCACCTTCCCGGAGCTGGCCGCTGCCGAGGACCTGGTGCGGCCGAAGGTTGACGGTTTACGGGACAAAGGGGTTGAAATCCTCACGGGCAGCGAGGTGAAGGGACTGGAAGGGGAGCCCGGTGATTTTCAAGTTACCATCAAGACCCCCGCAGGCGAGAAGGTGGAAAGGGTGGGTGCGGTGATTGTGGCCACCGGGTTCCAGTACCTTGACCCCTCCGGCTACACCGAGTACGGCTACGGGCGACTCCGGAACGTGGTGACTGGTCTCGAGTTCGAGGGGATGCTCAAGGAGGACCGGCTGCCTTTTGGAGGGGACGGGGCTGCCCCGGTGGTGGTTTTTGTCCACTGTGTAGGCTCCAGGGACCGGTCCAAGGGATTCAGGTACTGCTCCAAGGTGTGCTGCAACTACGCGGCCAAGGAGGCCACCCTGCTCAAGAAAAGGTACCCGGAAGCCCGGCCCTTTGTCTTTTACATCGATATTCGTTCTGCCGGAAAGGGGTACGAGGAATTTGTCCGTGCTGCCATGGAGGTCCACGGGGTCAGGTACATCCGCGGGCGCGTGGCTAAGGTGACACCGAGTGGTTCTAAGCTGGCCGTGCGGGCAGAGGATTCCCTGGTTGGTAACCCGGTTGAGATCAAGGCCGATATGGTGGTCCTGGCGTCGGCAGTGGCTCCCCCGGCGGGAGCGCAAGACCTGGCTGAAACCCTGGGCCTTGAGACCGATGCCTACGGTTTCTTCAAGGAGGAGCAGCCGAACACAAAACCGGTTGCATCAAGCCGTCCTGGAGTCTTTTTGGCCGGGGCGTGCACAGGACCTGTTGAGATCCGTGAGGCGGTGACCCAGGGAGCAATGGCTGCCGCTGAAGTAATGGCGCTCCAGGGGGGTTCCTGATGCTCGTGGCACTGGAAGCCGGGGCAAAGGAGAGAACCATGGCGCAAAAGGTCCTGGCTGCAACCGGGCAAAACCTGTACCGCTGCCTGCAGTGTGCCAAGTGCGGTGGGACGTGCTCCAGGCTCGATGACGCCGATTACACCCCCAGGCAGCTGGTTGACCTGATCCTCAACGACCAGGCCGGGGCGGTCTACCGGAGCCGTACGGTGCGGCTCTGTGCCGGATGCGAGTCCTGCCAGGTGACCTGTCCCTCTGGCCTCAACCTGAAGAAGGTCTTTTCCTACGTAGTGGAAGAGGCCGGTGCAGCCGGGATTAGGGCCGACCTCGGTCCGGTAGACCGCCGTTTTGTGGGGGCTGCCTTCTGCCCCAAGTCGAGGAGTAAATGGACCGCAGAAAGGAGTGATCCCCGGTGAAGATGGCTGTGGACCTCGCAAGGGAAGGGACGACCTTCCTGGAACAGGTGGAAGCCAGAAGCGGGGAGAAAGTAGCCGAATGCTACCAGTGCGGGAAGTGTTCGGGCGGCTGCCCCTTTTCCTCCCTCATGGACATCGCTCCAAACCAAATCCTGGAAATGATCTATTACGGTCTTGAGGAGCCTCTGCTGCGGAGCAGGGCGATTCGTACCTGTATTGGATGCGGGACGTGCGAAGCCAACTGCCCGGCCGGTTTCAAGATGTACCGGGTCATGGAAACACTACGCCACCTGGCCCGCGAAAAGGGTGTCGAACCCAAGGCCGATGCCGGGATCGTTTCCTTCAACCGGCTCTTTCTCGACAACGTGGCCAGGTTCGGCCGCCTCCAGGAAATCGGTCTTGCCCTGGAGTACAACCGCAAGAAGGGACAGCTGCTGAGGGACAGCGCCATGGGGGCGAGAATGTTCTTCAAGGGGATGGTCGGGGCAGCCGACCTCTTCCCGCGCAGGTCGGCTACCGCTGCTCCGGTCGGGAGGATCTTCCGTAAGATCGAGGAAATGGAGGGCCGAGAATGAAAGTTGGGTACTACCCCGGGTGTTCCCTGCACGGGACCGGGAAAGCTTATGATATCTCAGCGCGGACGGCGATGAAGGTTCTTGGGGTGATGCCGGAAGAGGTAGCGGACTGGAGCTGCTGTGGGTCTACACCTGCTGAATGTGAAAACCCCCTGCTTTCCACCGCCCTCTCGGCCCGGAACCTGGCCCTGGCCGAGGCCGCGGGGCACGAGTTTCTGGTTGCCCCCTGTGCTGCCTGCTTCAGTCACCTGAAAAAGGCTGGATTGGAAATCGCCGGGAACGAGAAGCTGGCGGCCAAGATTCGTGAGCTCATCGAGCTCGACTACCAGGGACAGGTCAAGGTCCTCAACCTGCTCCAGGTGTTCGTTGACCTGGTTGGGATTGACGCCCTCCGGAAAAAGGTAAAGAAACCGCTCACCGGGCTCCGGGTTGTAACCTACTATGGATGCCTCCTGGTGCGCCCGGCCCATGTGGCTGGGTTCGACGACCCCGTGAACCCTGTCTCCCTGGACCGGATCATGGAGGCCGCCGGAGCGACGGTCCTGCCCTGGGGGGCAAAAACCGACTGCTGTGGGGCCAGTTTCACCATGACCAACCCGGAAGTGGTGGCTGAAGCGAGCGGGAAAATCATGCTCCAGGCCCTGGAGGCTGGGGCTGACCTGGTTGTGACGGCCTGCCCCATGTGCTGGATGAACCTCTACCGGGGCCATGGGTATGCCCGGGAACACTTCGGACCTGGGAAGACAATGCCCACCGTCTACTTTACCGAACTTCTGGCCCTGGCGCTTGGGGTCAGTCCCAGGGCCCTGGTGATGAAAAAGCACCTGGTAAACCCTTACCCGGTACTGAGGCAAAAGCAGATTGTTTGAAAGATGTCAAGGCAGGAAGCATCTGGATTTGACCGCGGTTGGGACAGAAAGATAATTTTTCTGTCGTTACCGCGGTTATCTATCCCTGCCAGAGGGTTACTGTTTTGTTCTGGAAGGAAAAACACCTGCCGTAATTGAATATTCAATTATACCTATAAATGAATCTTCTTACTGGGTTGGCTGTGAAATCATTCACCCCTGTGTTTGTGAACAGGGGCACGGGACGGTGGTTCTGAATGAACCAGGTGCGGGTCCGAAAGAAGCGATCCCAGGCGGTTTACGCGGTGGTGGTTGGGGCTGGGGCACTTTTTGTGGCCCTCACCCTATCATGGTACCACCCACGCCTCACCTTCCTGTGGCTTTTTGGGCTCGGGTTCGGTTATGTCCTGCACCGGTCCCGTTTTTGTTTCGCCGCGGCCTTTCGCGACCTGGTTCTTTTCAGGGACGGCACCCTACTTCGGGCCGTCCTGACCGCGGTGCTGGTTTCCACCGTGGGGTTTGCTTTTGTTCAACTGCTCTATCTTAACCGGGCACTCCCTCTTCCCGGCTTCGTGCTGCCTGCCGGGGCTCACACTGCCTTCGGAGCCGTGATCTTCGGTGTGGGTATGGTTCTGGCCAGTGGCTGTGCCTGCGGCACCCTGGCGCGCATGGGTGAGGGTTTCGTCATGCACTGGGTGGTCATGGCCGGCTTCATTGTCGGCTCCCTGGCCGGGGCATACCATTACGGTTGGTTCATGGAGGCCCTGGGCGGCGGTATCCGCGCCTTTTTCCCCGACTACGTGGGGTGGCCAGCAGCCGTCGTGCTCCAGGTGGGGGTTCTGGTCTTGCTCTACCTTGCAGTTCAGCAAAGGGAGAGATGGGACGGGTCTTGGCGCCGGTGACCTGGATCCAGGAAACGGGGGGGGTGGGCGATGACGGTGTACAGGCTGGATCTCATCGGCAACGTCTGTCCGGTGCCCTTGCTGCGTACCGAACAGAAGATGAAGGGGATCAAGACAGGGGACGTGCTTGTGGTGGAGACCGAACACGGCCGGGCGGCCAGGAACATTCTCGAGTGGGCGCAGAAGAACCACTACCCTGTCAAGGTGACCGAGGTAGACAACGGGATTTGGGAAGTGACGATTCGGAAAACAGCTCCGGGCAGGCGTCACGGAGGTGTACAGCCATTTGAAGAACAGCCCCTTTGAAGAGAGACCGTGGTGGAAAGCAGAATGGCCTTACTGGGTAGGGGGTGTGCTGCTGGCACTCCTGAATACCGGTGTCCTCTACGTCAATGCCCATCCATGGGGCATCACAACCCCCATCGCCCTCTGGGGTGGAGGGGTATTTTCTTTTCTCGGCGGCTCACCCTGGGACTGGGGGTTTTTCCGGGAAATGATGTCGGCACCTGGCTGGCAGGTGACCTACCTTTACGGGGGCACCCTCTTGAACCTGGGTGCCGTTACAGGTGCCCTTTTTTCATCTTTTTTGTCTTCGGAATTTCGCATCCGAAAGATCAGGCCCCGGAAGATGGTTCTCGCGGCCCTCATCGGGGGTTTCCTGATGGGGTACGGGGCGCGGATTGCCTTGGGGTGTAATATCGGGGCCCTCCTGGGCGGGATTTCTTCCTTTTCCCTGCACGGCTGGGTCTACCTGGTTTTCCTCCCTGTCGGAGCCTTTATCGGCACTAAACTCCTCTTGAGATTCTTCCTTTGAACCTCCCTTCCCTTCACTTCTTTGGAACCCTAGCCAATCGAGTCTCGGCCAAGGAACGAATTTATTGCCAGGTATCACTACTTGGACTACCAGTCGCTGGTGGGTGCCGGACAAGGTTACAATTGAATGGCTGGAAAGTGAGAGACAGTGTGCTTGAACCACAAGAACGTGATCGGTTTCATAGGAGGTACCGATGTATCAAGCTATCTTCTTCCGTCTGTAAAAAGATGAAAATAAAGCTGACACCGTCAAAGCAGCCGTATAAAACGCTAACAATCGACGTCGCTACGAAGTGGATACCCTTTCCTTCGCCGTCGTTCCAGGTTCTTCTTTAGGGCCTTAGGTTTTCTAGGAATCCGGGGTGCAGGGGCATCTGTTTCGATCCCCAGCAATCAGTTGAAGAAGCCCGTAACGTCTTTGGCCGACCAGAGTGGTCGGCCGGAACTTCGCTAAAGGACAGTTAACAAAAGTAAAAGGCCTGGCTAACAGCTGCGGTTAGATCAATAACCCTGATTGGAGACTACCGCTGCAAGAACGGATTCAATACAAGCACGTTCTCGTAACGTTGACCATGGTTCAGATCTTCTGACCATATCACATCGCAGCCAAGACTCTCGGCGCTACGGATAATCATCGCGTCCCAAAAACTTACCATATACCTTTCCTGGATTTCAGTAGCACGAATCACATCATGGGCATTCGGGCTATGTACCTTCCAGTTGGCGAGGCATGATATAAGCCTTGAGGCAACCCTGATTTCAAGCGGTTTCTTTACTTTCGTCGTAACCGCAACGAAGAACTCCTGGAGAACCTGAACACTTAAGTGCCCCTGTCCAGATTCCCAAAGTTGGGCAATAAGTACTCGGGCCCTTTCATGCTTGCCTCCCGCCTCAACATCATGAGCATATACGAGGATGTTGGTATCGACGAATTGCCTTTCCAGTTCAGCGGTCATGTAAGTCGACCCGCTTCCAGTTAATGCTGCCGTTGGTACCCAGCTCGAAGCCCTCTTCCAGCAGCACCAAATGTTCCTTCTTGGCCTTCTGGTATGTCTCTTCGCGCTCTACCAGGTCGGCCAAGTATTGGGTTAACAGCCCAGATACTGAAGAGTTCTTTTCCACTGCCAGGTGTTTTACCCGCTTCAGCAGCGACTTGGGCAGTGACAAGGTAATGTTTTGGCGTTCCATACCAATCCCTCCCGTGATTAAGTGTAGCACGTAGTTGCGTGAGGGTCAAGAGGGGTCCCCATTGGGTCCGTGTAAAGAGAAAGTAGGCAAACCCCCGAGATTGATGAACTCGATTACGCCACTTCGATTACGTGAACTTTCTCGAGCTGGTATCCCAGGTACCGGCAAAGTCAGCGACCGTCTGCTCCCAGAAGGTCGGGCCGTCAACCACCCCCGCTACTACACGACGGTTGGCCAGGGCCTTGCGGTCTTTAGCGACCTGCTCCTTGCCCTCATAGCCCACCGCCAACTTCACGCTAATCCGCCTTCGCTTGCCTTCCACCGGACGGCCGGGAATCGATACGTCGTCACCTTCAACGTACAGTCTGTCTACCTGCCGACCGCCAGCTGGCACCTCGCCCAGCTCAAAGATGGCCCGGCGGCGGCCCTCGGCCATTCGTTCCGTTACGGCCCCGGCCTCCTGGCAGGCCTCCCAGACCTCCATGTGACTGATTTCCACGGTTCTCAGGGTGATGTCCGCCAAAAGCGATGCCGTACGGTGATAGGGAAGCTCGACAGCTATCCGTATGGCCAAAGCTACCAGTAGGGGCGATAGACGACTCCTCGGCTTTAGGCCTAACGCCTCGTCCAGTAAGAACCGCCCCTTGCCCGTCTCGACGTCCCGGTAGTACCGCCGCTTGATCCTCAGCTCCCCAAAGGGCGTTACCAGGGTCCGTTCCTTGAAATGCACCACCTTCAACCGCTTCCGGTCCCGTTCCCGCATCAGCTGCTCGTCTATGCGCTCATAACAGGCCCCCAGCAACCGGCATGTCACTTCCTGCACCAACCGGAACAGGCGGGCCTCCAGCTCAGCGTAGTCCTCCACCTCCGTTACTAACTCATATATCCCCCTCGCCAACAGCAGGACTACCTCTACCGCTTCTCGAATGTACCACATCAGAGACCTCACCTCTTTCCTTGGGGGTAGGCCGTCCTCTCGGACAGCCTCCGGTGAGGTCTCTTCTCCTTTTCGACCTCACGTACCTACCTTAACTTTACACGCTCCCCCATTGGGCCCGCATTGAGAGAAAGGTGACTGACATTTCGGGCAGCCCATTTGAATTCTACGGGCTCGAGACGGCTCAGGAAATGTTACCGGGATCCTGATCACTCTTGTCCTGGTGATTTCCAGCGGTAAGCTGGGTCGAAGGGCCGCTGGTTTGTCCAGATGCTGTGGATCACGTGCACAAGTTTTCGTGCGAGGGCACAAGTGGCGACATTGGGGTGTTTGCCTTGGTCCAGCTTAGATTCGTAATACGCTTTAAACTCGGGGTTGAACCTGCGCGCTGAAACAGCTGCCAGCCATAAGGCATGCCGCAAGACGGGAGAGCCCCTTTTAGATATCCGGTTTCGGGTCCCTTCGAACTGTCCTGAGGCCCGCACGGTAGCATCCAGGCCCGCGTAGGCCACAAGGGAAGACGCACTGGAGAAGCGGGATATATCTCCGACCTCCCCGATGATGGCCGCGGCCAGCGTTGGGCCGATGCCGGGAATGGTCTCGAGTACGTGCCGGTAACCTGGATCGGGGTCGGGGCGCAGCTCTTCCATAACCTGGTCGATGGCCTCTTCGATTACCCTAATCTGTTCGGTAATGAACTCTATCTGCTCCATGAGCAGGCGAAGTTGGAGGGTAAAGGCGTCCCGGGCCAGGTTGATGCCAAAGGTGCCCCGCGCCAGGCTGCGGATCTGTTCGGCTCGGTCGATGCCCAACCGTCCGCGGGAGCATCTGGCCAGGAAGGTGCTGAGTTCCGAGAGGTCTACCTCGGCCAGGTCCTCCGGGTCGGGATAACGCCTAAGTAGTTCCCGCGATGTGCGGATGAAGACGTTGGAGAAGCACCGGGAGTATTCGGGGAAGATGCGGTCCAGGATACCGAGGACCCGCTGCTTGAGGCCCCCAACCAGGGAGACGAACTCGAACCGCACCCGGGACAGTGTCTGGAGCTTGAGTACCGTCTCGGAGGCCAACTCGGTCTTGGGGGCTCGACCTAACCGCAGGAGGTCGGCTAGGAGGAGAGCGTCCTTCCTATCGGTCTTGGTCTTGCGAACATAGAGATTACGCAGTGCATCGGACTGAATGGGATTGATGACTCGAACGCTGTAGCCTAATTCTGTGAGGTGGCAGTAAAGGGGAAGCCAGTAATGACCCGTGGCCTCAAGGCACAGCTTAACCTGGTCCGGGCGGGCATCCAGACCGTTGAGGGCGCTCAAGAGCCTGTCAAGCCCCTCACGGCTGTTGGTAATCGACATCTTAAGGGCGACCTCGCCCTCGTCATCTACAATGCAAATCTCATGGCTGTGTTTGGCCACGTCGATACCGCCGTAAAGCACAGAGACCACCGCCTTCTCTGAGGATTTAGGGGCAGGGTTCCCGTAACCACCTACGAGTCTCAACCTCGCGCGTGACTCGCGGTATGCAGCAATGCCACATCCACAACGTGCTCATTCGAGACACCTCGTAGGGGCGGGGCTTCACTCTTCAAATCGGGACAGCAACGCTTCCCAAGGGTGACATCGAAGCCCCCTGCCTCCACGAGAACACTTAACCCTATTCCCCAGGATCCCTGTTGTCAAGGTGCTGCTCTAAACCCATGTGAGCTAACTCTATTGTACGAGGCTGACTATCTTACTTAGGGGAACGCCCTACCCTCCTCAGAAGGCGCCCGGCACCGCGACCCCCAGCGCCCACACATTGAAGAAGGAGAACCCGAGGGCGTAGACGAGCCACATCGCAAGGACGGGGACCATTCCCCGACGTAGGCTAAACCCGTTCACCACCGCAAAGCCGATGCCCAACAGGGCCAGGTACCAGAAGGTGAAGGGGTCGAGATGGCTCAAGAGCTGGTAGGTCAGGGAGTCGAAGGACTCTCGGGACAGAAGAGCGGCCGCGCTGACGGTGACGTAGGGGACCTCCGTCGCCGGCACGACGCCCACCAGCCACGTGTGGACGATCCCCCTGAAGATGGAGGGGATGCTGGCCAAGGCGACCACGGTGAAGAGCGTGCCGTAGCGCGCCCGGCCCCCGATGAACTGCTGCAGGAGGAGGACCAGGGCTACGACCAGTATGGAGGCCACCACCCCCACCACGCCCATGACGGGAACGATCACACGCGTTAGGGTTTCCAAGAAGGCCATGGCCTCCACGGGGATCTCTACATCCTGAGCACCCAGCTCCTCCATTAACTCTCGGGCCCTTCTGCTCGCCACCAGCATGAAGGCCAGGTTGGCGACCACCAGCACGATCAGCGGGGGCCAGAAGGAGGCCCGGTTACGCACCCTGGCGAAGGCTGTACCAGGGCTCCAGAGCACAGTTACGACGTCCGCCCACCCGTTACCGCCCTCCACTTTAAGCCCACCTTTGACCTCTCCGGACAAGGCTCTTCCCTCCCTAAACATGGACTTTCCTCTAAGTTCGTTACAGCAACCACAACTCCTGCCAGTAAGTGGTGGTCGGTGTCCACTAGCTCTGCTCCCTGCGTCGCCTGATCTCGTCGGCCATCTTACGGCCCACCCTCTCGATGAGGGCCCTGCCCAGGGCCGGGCTCGCCCCCCGCGGGTCCCCCAGGACGCCGTTCCGCGTAAAGGACTGCAGCCCCCTCCGCGTGAGCTCCTCGAGGTCAAAGGTGCCCGTGAAACCAACCTCCAGTCGACCCTCCCTCACCAGCTCGGGCCTGAGATACATCATCAGGGACGTCTCCATGACGTCGGCGTGGGGTAGGGTCCGGTCCGCCCTGCCGAAATCCCTGAGGACCTCGAACCAGGCCCCGAAGAGGGACTGCGCGTCCAACAGGTCTATGACCCGGGCGGGGCGCGCCGCCCTGCGGATATCCTCGAGCCGCGCCGCCAGGGGGCCGAAGTTGCCACCGTGGGCCGCGAAGAGGATGATCTCTCGGAAGCCATGGCGCGAGAGGCTCTTGACGTAATGGATTATTAGGCTCACCAGGACCTCTGCGGGCAGGCTGATCGTGCCCGGCCAGGCCATGTGGTGTTCCGAACAACCGGGGACGACGACGGGGCCCACCAGGGCGTCTCCCAGGCATCGGGCCACCTCCACGGCCAGCGCCCTCCCTATCTCCTCGTCGGTGTTCAGGGGCAGCGCCGGGCCGTGCTGTTCTACGGACGCCACCGCGAGGACCACGCTGGTCTTCCCCCGCGCCAAGGCATCCCGTATCTCGGGCCAGGTCATCTCCTGCATGAGAACTCCCGACACCGGGTATCACCCCCCCGAACCATCCTTCTCCCCGGGCCGAGGGTTATCCTCCGGCGAAATACAGGAGTTTCTCTGGAAGGCCTCCCAATTGGGAGGAGAGAGGAGGGTCGTGCGCCGGCCTCCCGGAGGCGAGTCGGCGGACTGGAGCAGCTGGCGGGACCGCTCGAGGAGACCGCGCCGGCCACTCCGGAGCTCACCGATCAGACTGGCGCCCGGGAGGAAATTTACCAGATCTGGCGAACATGAATTTTTATACACAATAGATGGCATGGTTTCACATCGACTGGGGGTGATATAGGGTTAGTCTCCCGCGTAGTTTCGGTAAGTAGAGGGATTATCTTCAAGGAGGAGGAGAGAAGATGACTGCTCAACCCGAGACCAGAGAGGCTTATGAGCGAGCTGGCGGGGCCTCAGTGGCCTGGGTGACCCTCTTCGGCGCCCTGATCGGGGTCACGAGCTTGGTCCCCATCTTCCCCTATGTGGGCGGCGGTGGATACGTCCCCCTGGCGGTGCCCCTGGCCGCCATCGCGCCCCTGCTGTTGGGCCCGGCGGGCGGCATAACGGCATCAGCCATCGGCGGCCTCATAGGGATGTTCATAGCGCCGGCGGCCTTCCCCCTGGGGCTTCTCGATGTGCTGGTGACCGCGGTAGCCCCGGCCGTCATGGTGGGCCTGGCGGTGAACAACGACCGCTACTGGAGGATAACCATCCCCCTCTACGCGCTCATGGCGGCCTTCTGCTTCCTGTTCCCCTTTTACATCCCCGGGGCCGCGGCCGGATTCGAACAGCCTTCGGAGCCCCTGCACTTCTTCGTATCGGCTATATACTGGTTCGTGCCGCTCGTCGTGGTCGTGACCTCCTTCGGACGGAAGGTCGTACCGGAATGGGCGCGGTCCAAGGACAAGAGACAGAAGTACTTGGGGATCCTCGTCAGCGTATTGATAGGCTTGCTCGTATGGTGGATACCGTGGACCCGGCCCTACTGGTACCTCTTTAAGTACCCGGCGGCCCTGGGCATCGCCACCTTCATCGGTTACTCCTGGTGGGTGCCGACCCTGGCGGCTATCACCACGGCCATCACCATTCCCATCCTGGAAGCCCTGGAACGAAGCGGCCTCCCCAAGGTCGGGCGGGCCCTCTGGTAAGGGAAGACACCGCGGCATCCCCCGGGCCCGAGCCCGGGGGGTGCCCGCAGAAGGCGGGTGAAAGGCGCTGAAGAAGGACATCGTAGCAAGGGTCGAGAACCTCAGTTTCAGCTATGAGGGCGACGTAGAGGCCCTCCAGGAAGTGAACCTGACCATCTCCCGGGGGGAGTTCGTGGCCGTGTTCGGCGCCAACGGCGCCGGCAAGTCCACCCTGTGCTACCTCCTGAGCGGCATGATCCCCAACATCTACGGTGGCAGACGAAGGGGCCGGGTGGAGGTCTGCGGCATCGACCCCTGGGACCATCCCATCAACGAGATAGCGCAGCGGTGTTGCATGGTCCTCCAGGACCCGGAGGCCCAGCTGTTTATGCCCAGTCTGGAGATGGAGCTGGCCTTCGGGCCCGCCAACCTGGGGGTGCCCAGGGAGGAGATCATGCGGAGGGTCGAGGAGGCCCTGGAGGTGGTCGGCCTCAAGGGGTTGAACCGTCGCAACACCAACGCCCTCTCCGGCGGCCAGAAACAGCGCGCCGCGCTGGCCAGCGTGCTCACGATACTCCCAGACCTCCTCGTCCTCGACGAGCCCACGTCCCAGCTGGACCCCCTGGGCACCAAGGAGGTCCTGGAGGCCATACGGAACGTAAGGGAAGGGCACCAGGTCTCCATCCTGATGACCACCCACAAGACCGAGGAGGTCATGGGCCTCGTCGACAGGTGCATGGTCCTCAAGGAGGGACGGGTCGTGGCCCTGGGACCGCCCGAGGAGGTCCTGTCCCAGGTCGACCTCCTCGAGGAGGCCGGCGTGCAACCCCCGACCACGGCCAGGGTATTCTCGGCCGTCTCCCCCTGGCTGCCCCGGGGCGAGGCCCTGCGCCCCGAGGCCGACCCCGACCGGGCGGCGGGGTCGCTGCGGCGGCTCCTAGGGGCCGGGGCTTTACGCCTGGTGCCGCGCGAGGTCCCGGAGTCCCCCGGAGCTGACGCTGTGGGCGAACCCATCCTCCAGGTCCAGGAGGTGACCTTCTCCTACCCCGGCACACCGCCGGTCACGGCCTTGAAGGAGGTGAGCCTGGACATCCGCCAGGGTGAGTTCGTGGGCCTCATCGGCCAGAACGGTTCGGGCAAGAGCACCCTGGTGAAGGCCCTGGTGGGGCTCCTCAGGCCCCAGAGGGGCCGCATCCTCTTCAAGGGCGAGGACCTCTCGCGGCTCTCGGTGGGTAACATCGCCACCCGCGTAGGCCTCGTGCTCCAGAACCCGGACTACCAGCTCTTCTCCATATCCGCCGAGAGGGAGATAGCCTTCGGGCTGGAGAACATAGGCTTGGCCCCTGAGAGACGGGAGGAGAGGATCCACGAGGTCCTGGAGATGGTGGGGCTCGAGCACGTGCGCGAGACCTTCCCCTTTAAGCTGAGCTTCGGGGACCGCAGGAAGCTGGCGGTGGCGGCGGTACTGGCCCTCGGGCCGGAAGTCCTCATCATGGATGAGCCCACGACGGCTCAGGATTATCGTGGACGGTACCTCCTGGCCGAGCTCGCGCAGCGGCTCAGGGAGAGGGACGATAGAACCATCATTATGATCTCCCACGACATGGACCTCATAGCGCGTTATGCTGACCGGTTGGTGGTCATGTACGAGGGGAGGGTGCTCCTCGACGGCCCGACGCGGGAGGTCTTCCGCGAGGCGGAGGCCCTACGTAAGACCTTCCTGGCCCCGCCTACGGCCACCCAGCTGGCCGCAGGCCTAGCGTCAGAGGGCATGCCAGCCGATCTGCTGACCGTTGACGAGCTCCTCGCGCGGCTCGAGAAGGGAGGTCATTGACCTTGCAGACCATCTTCTCGTATATCGACCGGGACACCTTCGTGCACCGGCTCCACCCGGTGACCAAGCTGGGCCACGTCCTGCTCACCCTCATCATAATCCTCATCCCCTACGGGCCGACGCTGGAGAGCGCCCTGGCCCTGTCCGTGTGGCTGGCCTTCTCGGCCGTGCTGTGGGGGATCGCCGGCATCAGCCTGAGGCAGTTCTGGTCGCTGTTCAAGATCCTGCTCGCGACCTTCGTGTTCTTGATCCTCATCCAGGGCTTTATGTACCGTGGGGGAGAGCCTCTATTAGTGCTCGGCCACCTCCCCATCAGCGGGGGAGCGGACCTCGGGGTCGTCACCGACGCCGGCCTCCTCTTCGGCCTGCTCCTATGCGTGCGGGTGCTGGTGGCCGTATCGGCCCTGCCCCTGTTCATCTCCACCACGACCATCTCGCGGGTCATGGCGGCGCTGAACAGCATGGGCGTGCCCAACCGGTTCACCTTCATGTTCGTGAGCTCCCTCTCCTTCACCAACCTCATCTTCGAGATGTGGAATAGCATCATCGAGGCCCAGAAGCTCCGGGCCTTCGATATCGAGTCCATGCCCCTGTGGCAGCGGGCCCGCCGGGCCTACGTACCGGTCATCGTGCCCCTCATCCTCCTTCTCTTCCGCAAGGGGAACGACCTAGAGGTGGCCCTCAAGTCCCGCGCCTTCGGCTCCACCCACCGGCCTACCCAGGTGGAGGTGCTGGAGGTGACCTGGCGGGATCACCTCATGGTGGCCGTGATGTTAGGCGTCTTCGGCCTGTGCCTCTGGATTAGATTATTCTGGAAGTAGGTGATGGAATTGAGACGTGAGATTTCCTTTTCGCAGCTAGTCGACGAACTCGGGTCCCTCCTGGCCCCAAGCCTCGCCGAGGACTGGCCCAACATGCCCATCGAACGGGCCAAGGGGAGCTACGTCTACGATGTGGAGGGTAAGGCCTACTTGGACTTCGTGTCCGGCATGGCCAGCTGCAACCTCGGCCACTGCCACCCGCGGGTGGAGGAGGCCGCCCGGAAGCAGATGGAGAAGTTGGTCCACGGGCCGAGCGGGGTCTTCGCCTACGAGTCGATGGTCCGGCTGGCCTACGAGCTGGCCGAGGTGATGCCCGGAGATATCGACTGTTTCTTCTTCAGTAACTCCGGCGCGGAGGCGGTGGAGGGGGCGTTGAAGCTGGCCAGGTACGTCACCGGCCGGCCGGCCATCATCGCCTTCTACGGCGGGTTCCACGGCAGGACCATGGGGTGTGTCAGCCTCACCACCTCCAAGAGCGCCTATCGCAAGAACTACCATCCCCTGGTGGATGGGATATATCACGTGCCCTTCCCCTACTGCTACCGTTGTCCTTACGGTCACACCAGGGCCGCCTGCGGGCTCGAGTGCCTGGAGGCCGTGGAGCGGGTCTTCGCTCACCTGGTCCCGGCCGAGGACGTGGCCGCCATCCTCCTCGAGCCCATCCAGGGCGAGGGCGGCTACGTGGTCCCGCCCGAGGAGTTCTTGCGGGGGCTCCGGGGGATCTGCGACCGGCACGGCATCCTGCTCATCTTCGACGAGGTGCAGACCGGCTTCGGCAGGACCGGCAAGATGTTCGCCGCGCACACCTTCGGGGTGGTGCCGGACATCATGGCCATCGCCAAGGGCATAGCCAACGGGTTCCCGCTGAGCGCCACGGCGGCGCCCCGGGACCTCATGAAGAAGTGGCTGGCCGGGTCACACGGCACCACCTTCGGCGGAAACCCGGTCTCCTGCGCCGCCGCGCTGGCCGTGCTGGAGGCCTTCCGGGAGGAGAAGATCCTCAAGGGGGTGGGGCACCTCTCCGAGATCTGCTTCGCAGAGCTTGAGGCCATGAAGGACGAATTCCCCGTAATCGGCGACGTCCGGGGCAGGGGCTTGATGATAGGCATAGAGTTCGTGGGCCCGGACGGCGCGCCCAACCCCGGGGCCTGCCAGGACGTCCTGGATGCCGCCCTGGCGAAGGGGCTCCTCATGTACCCCTGCGGGAACAAGGGACAGGTCATAAGGTTCATCCCGCCCCTCACTGTGTCCGAGGCGGAGCTCCGCCGGGGCCTTGACATCCTCCGCCGCTCCATCGAGGAGGTTAGGAGATGAAGGTCGCCCTCCCCTATGGGAGACGGGAGGTCATCCTGGATACCGGCGTCGCGGAGGTCAGGGTCCTGGAGCCGAACCCGCTGCCGTCGCGGCCCGAAGAGGAGGTGCTCCACGAGGCCTTGGCCTCGCCCCTCGGCACGCCACGCCTCGCGTCCATCCTCTCGCCCGGGGAGAGCGTGGTAGTGGTGGTCTCCGACGTCACCCGTGTGGCGGGGACGGCCACCTTCATGCCGCTCCTCCTGCGGGAGCTCGAGGGGTGTGAGGTAACCGTCCTCTTCGCCCTCGGGGCGCACAGGAAGATGACGCCAGACGAACAGGTCCGGGCCCTGGGACAGGAGGTCTTCGGGCGGGTCAGGGTGGTGCAGCACGACGCCTTTGACCCCGCGGGGCTCGCCTACGTCGGCACGACTTCGAGGGGCACTCCGGTGTACGTAAACCGCATCGCCCTGGAGGCCGACCGGCTGGTCCTCACCGGTGCCGCCGTCTACCACGATTTCGCCGGCTTCAGCGGCGGCAGGAAATCGATCTTGCCGGGCATCGCCGGCTGCGAGACCATCCAGTCCAACCACCGGCTCCTGCTGACCCCTGAAGTCGGCGGAGGCCGGCTCCCCACGGTGGCGAGCGGTACCCTGGAGGGCAACCCCGTGCACGAGGACATGCTCGAGGCCGCCCTCCTGGTGAGGCCCGACTTCATCCTCAACACCGTGATTAGCCCCGAGGAGCGGATCGTGGGCGCCTGTGCGGGGGACCTGGCGGAGGCCCATGCCCGGGCGTGCGAGCTAGCCCGAGAGGTCTACGGGGTCCCGGCCGGCGGCAGGGCGGATGTGGTGGTGGCCAGCTGCGGGGGGTTCCCCAGGGACATAGATTACTACCAGGCCACCAAGGCCATCGACAACGCCTCTCACGCCGTCCGCGACGGCGGGGCCATCGTCCTCGTGGCCGAATGTTCGGAGGGCGTGGGCCCCTTCTCGTACAAGTACTGGTTCGACGAGCTGGCCACGGTGGCCGATGTGGACCGGGCCTTGCGGGAGAACTTCGAGATCATGGGCTACATGGCCCTCATGGTGAAGGAGCTTCGGGAGAAACGAGGCGTAGACATCATCGGGGTGACGGAGCTCTCCGCCGAGGACTGCGCTATCGTGGGGATGGAGAAGGCGCCCGACGCGGACTCCGCCCTCAGGATGGCCAGGGAGAGGGCCGGTGACGAGGTCATCGTCATCCCCGCGGGCTCCTACGTGGTGCCGCTGTGCCAATGAAGGCGGTGGGCCCGGGCCGTCCATCGGCCCGGGCCTCCTGTTGCTAGATAGCTCCCTTCTCCCGCAGGGCCTTTATGTCCTCCGGCGAGTAGCCGAGGTCGGCGAGGACCTCCTCCGTGTGTTCGCCCAACAGCGGGGGATGCGAACGCACGGCGCCGGGGGTCTCCGACATCTTAATGGGTATCCCGGTGAGGGCCACCTCCCCGGCCCTGGGGTGAGGCACCCTCACCAGCATCTCCCGGTGGAGGACCTGGGGATCCGAGAAGACCTCGGAGAGGGAGTAGATCGGCCCACAGGGCACCCCCGCCTCAGCGAATATCTTCAGCCACTCCTCCGAAGTTCGGGCCTTTATGAGGTCGGCGACCATGTCCACCACGACCTTGCGGTTCTCAACCCTCTCCTTGTTGGTACGGCAAAGGGGGTCGTCGAGCCATTCCTCCTTGCCGACGGCCTGGCAGAAGCTCTGCCAGATCCTCTCGCTGCCCACGGCGATGTTGATGTACTTACCGTCAGCGGCCCGGAAGGCCTGATAAGGCACTATGTTGGGGTGGGCCGAGCCCATTTTGGGCGGGTTCTTCCCCGTGCCGAAGTAGTTACCGGCCATGTAGGTGAGGAGGGCCACCTGGCTCTCCAGGAGCGAGGTATCGATGTACTGGCCCACGCCCGTACGCTCCCTGGCGTAGAGGGCCGACACGATGCCGTAGGCGGCGAACATCCCCGCCGTGATATCCGCGATGGCCACCCCCACCTTCACCGGCGGGCCCTCCTCTTCACCGGTAATGCCCATGAGCCCTCCCATGCCCTGCAGTATCAGGTCGAAGCCGGGACGCGCGGCGTGGGGGCCGTCCTGTCCGAAGCCGGAGATGGAGCAGTAGATGACCCTGGGGTTGATCTCCCTGATGTCCTCGTAGGCGATCTTCAGCTTCCTCGTCGTCCCGGGCCGAAAGTTCTCGATGATGACGTCCGCCTGCCGGGCCAGCTTCAGGAGCACCTCCATGCCCTCGGGGGACTTCAAGTTCAGGGTGATGCTCTTCTTGTTCCGGTTCACGCTCATGAAGTAACAGCTCTCGCCCTCGATGAAGGGAGGCCCGTACCCCCTCGTATCGTCACCCCTGCCGGGCATCTCCACCTTGATGACCTCGGCCCCGAAGTCCGCGAGCATCATGGTGCAGTACGGGCCCGTGAGAACTCGAGACAGATCCAGTACCCTAACTCCCTCTAGCGGTCCCATGCCTCCCCACTCCTTTCCTCCTTTGTGCATCCAGACCTCTTCGGCCGCTGGGTGCTACCGACCAGTTCTATCCAGGGACCGCTCCTTCCTTCATCTTGTCGCGAAGTCTAAGGGGACGGGGCCCACGCCTCTCACTGGGCCAGGGCCCGGATGGAACGCCGGGAGCCGGGCTCGGGCGCTGCGGGTGTTATGTGCACAGGGGAATCTGTGGGGGGCGTGGGGGGTATCGTGCTCTAGGGATATGGTGCGGGTACGTGATTGTAACCCCCTAGAGGGGACGCCCCGGGGCCCTAGGGCCGATCGCCCCGTTGCGATATCAGGGAGGCGAATTTCCGCTGGGATCTCATGGCCGATTCGGCGGCTTGGAGAAAGGTACTCTTCAGCTCGGGGTCTTGAGCGTCGCTGGCCATGGTGATGAAGCCGATCGCCGCCAGCCGGGTATCCTTCTCATAGTCCTGCAACATGTCCATGTCTGTCAATTTGGTCACTGTACTTCACTTCCCCGTGAGCTTTTCATAAAGCTTTTCGAAGTTCTTCGCGCTCCGGCGCAGGGCCTTTTCCTCCTCCGCAAAGGCCGTGCTGATCTGTGGGTCCGACGCCAGTCCGGCGTAGAAACTGCATTTCCGCGCCGCTACCTCGGCCTCAGAGAGCGCCTTCTTCAGGAACTCGGCGTCCTTGACCGTCGCCACCATTTTGGGGTCCAGTTCACGCACCTCTCCTTCACCTCACTTGGATCATGCCACGTCTGAAGGGAGGTTATTCTACAAAGCGAACCCGCCTTGATGGGCGAGCGTAGAGACAGGTATGATACTCACGAGGGGACGATGAACTCGATGAGGGGTGAGGGCAGATGGACGATGGATCATATGCGGCCATAAGCTGGGCCTACGAGAGGATCTTCCCGGCCCGAGAGCCGCAGCTTCGTTTCTTCCGTCAGCTCTTCCGCGACAGACGGGTGAGGGCCGTCCTCGACCTGGCGTGCGGGACGGGGGAGTACGCCCTGGCCTTCGCCCGCTGGGGGCTCGAGGTGGTGGGCGTAGACCTGGAGGAGTCCATGATTCGGAGGGCCAGGGAGAGGGCCCGGGAATTGGACCTGGCGGTGGACTTTCGGCTGGGCGACATGCGAGAGCCGCCCGCGGGGCCCTTCGACGCCGTGATCTGCATCGGGAACTCCCTGCCCCACCTGCTCCGGGCCGGGGACTTGAGAAGGGCCCTCAGGGGAATGGCGCGGGCCCTAGAGGGCCACGGTATCCTAGTCATCCAGACGGTCAATTACGACCGCGTGCTAAGGGATCGGGTCACATCCCTGCCCACTATCACAGCGGAGGAGGGGAGGCTCGAGTTCCGCCGGCGTTACGAGTATCTGCCGGACAGCAACATCCTCTTCAAGACCGAGCTCAGGGTACAGGATGCGACGGGGTGGCGGTCTTTTCCCGGCGAAACCCTACTTCGCCCGCTCCTCAAGGGGGAACTAGAGAGGGAACTAAGGGGCGCGGGCTTTAAAGATATCCAGTTCTTCGGCGGCTTTGACCGCTCGCCCTTCGGAGAGGACTCCCCCGCTATGGTAGCGGTGGCCAGCCTGGGGAGCTGAGGGCGGCGCCCTTCCGGTCGGCTCGAATCCCTCACCTCTCGGACACGCTGGGTATCACGGGCCAGGGGGGGAGGTATCCGGTGACGGCGATCCCGGACACCAGCCCCCCCGACCTCTAGTAGGTACTTATCCCCCTGAGCTGCTCCAGGCGCCTATCAGCGCCCTCCAGCCGCACGCCCGGCATGTCGCGGCCGCCTGAGCAGGAAGGAGACCGCCAACATGAGCAGCCCCGCGCCGCCCCAGGGTATGCTCACGCCCCTCACGCTGTCGGCGATACGGTCCCACACTAACCCCACCAGGTCCTGGGGATGGACGCCCAGGACCTCGACGAACTCCGGGCCCGCCTGCGAGCCCTCCGCCGCAGCCGTGGCGATAAAGTCACCCGCCACATAGAGCGCCACCAGGGTCAGGACGACTGAGAGGGCCATGCTGGCGCAGGCCGCCGAGCAGAAAACAGGCCCCGAAGAGGCCCAGCAGGACTAGCAAGGGTACCACAGGGCCCAAGGACGTGTAGGGCTGGATGAGGCCCCTCGCCTGGCTCAGGGGTCCCTCCAGGTTCACGAAGGCGGCCAGGTCGACCTCGTCGGGAAGGCCCAGCTCCTGCAGGAAGGCGGCGATAATATCATCGACCAGGTGCTCGGGGAGGCCACGAGACAGTTCCTCGCCGGAGTAGCGGCCCTCGAGGCTCGCGAGGAAGTCCTCGGGCAGCAGCGCCATCTGCGCCTCGGGCTCAAGCTGCATTATCTTATCCTTTATGAGCTGGGCCAGGACGGCTTTCCGCTCCCGGAGGTCCAACATCAAGTCGAGCTGTTGGTCCCTCCCGAGCAGAAAGTCATGAACATCGTAGATCATCCTCGTTATCTCGCCCTCCACCCATTCGGGCGAGAGCGTCTCCTCCATGGCCTCCACCACCAGGCTCATGGGACCTTCGTCGGCCAAGCCTTCTTCCTGCAGCATCCGGCCCATCAGACGGCCCGGCACCAAGTACAGGCCCTGTTCTCGAAACACCGCCAGGTAGAAATCCGGGTTTCCCACGGTCCTCTGGAAACCCACCCCCAGCTGTACGCCGACGCCGGCCAGCGTCAGGAGGAGGAACACTAAGACCAGCAGCACCACCCCGAACACCCTCACTCTACCGCCTCCCAGGTTAGAGGTATTGACCTTACATTCTATGCCCGGGGGGTATCCCCTGCAGGTGCCCGGCCTGAGGAGGCGAATGAATTTTGTAATCGGCCCTTTCGCAGGAGGATGAGAGATGATAGTTCTTAAGTGCGCGTATTGCAAAGGAGAGTACCCGGCCGACAGCCTCATCAACCTCTGTGAGTGCGGGCGGCCCTTGCTGGTCCGCTACGACCCCGACAGGGTAAAGCTTCGCAAAGAGGACCTGGCGTCCCGCGGCAGGGATATGTGGCGGTACAGGGAGCTGCTCCCGGCCCGCCGCGACCCCGTAACCCTGGGGGAGGGTTTCACCCCCATCGTCCCGCTGCGACGGCTGGGTAGCATGTGGGATATCGAGAACCTGTTCATGAAGGACGAAGGGCTGAACCCCACGGGGACCTTCAAGGCCCGCGGGGCGGCCATGGGCATCACCATGGCGCGGGACCTCGGCGCCAGGACCGTGGCCCTGGCCACCGCGGGAAACGCCGGGGGCGCCTGGGCCGCCTACGGCGCCCGGGCGGGCCTTCGGGTGGTGGTGGCCATGCCCGCGGACGCGCCGGAGATGGCCAAGAGGGAGTGCGTAGCCTACGGGGCCCGGGTCTTCCTCGTGTCCGGCCTTATCTCCAACGCCGGGAAGGTGGTGTCCCAGGCCGCGCGGGAGAGGGGCTGGTTTGAGGTCTCCACCCTGAAGGAGCCCTACCGGATCGAGGGCAAGAAGACGATGGGGCTTGAGATCGCCGAGCAGTTTCACTGGGATCTGCCGGAGGTGATCCTCTACCCCACCGGGGGCGGGGTGGGGCTGATAGGCATGTGGAAGGCCTTCGATGAGCTCGAGGCCCTGAACTGGATCGGCAAGAGGAGGCCGAGGTTCGTGGCCGTACAGGCCGAGGGCTGCGCCCCGATAGTCCAGGCCTTCGCCGACGGAAAGGAGGAGAGCAACTTCTGGGAGGGCGCCAGCACCATCGCCGGCGGCATAAGGGTGCCCAAGTCCCTGGGCGACTTCCTGGTGCTGCGTGCCCTCAGGGAGACCGGGGGCACGGCGGTGACGGTCTCCGACCCCGAGATCCTGTCTGCGTTGCAGGAGGCAGCCCGGGCCGAGGGCGCCCTCCTTTGTCCCGAGGGCGCCGCTGCCCTGGCGGCGGCGAGGAAGCTCCGCGAGGCGGGGTTCATCGCCCCCCACGAGCGGGTGCTGGTGGTCAATACGGGTTCGGGGCTCAAGTACCCCGAGCTGCTGCGTGTCGACCCGTCCGTCCTCGAAGGGGAGAGGCGGATACCCTGATCAAGGCAGAGCCGGCAACGGCCTGACCCGCATCACCCCTCGACCAAGGGTATGGGCGGGTCCTTTCTTTATGGCTCGAAGCGATTTATTATTGACATATGACCTAAATCGGGTTATGCTGGGAATAGCACATATGGCCATATGGTGAGGGACCTCAGGTGGACGGAGCGAGGGCTGCTCCCACCACTGAGGTTCCGGCAGAACCCCGGGGAACAGGCAGAGGACATACTAGGAGTATTATCTCGCTGAAAGGAGGGGACGGCATGCCGAGGGGCAGATTCTTCGGCGGCCCCGGTTTCTGGAGGGGCGGCGCGGGCCCGGCGGCCGGACATGGTCCTGGGGGTAGTCCCCATCCCTCCTGCGGGGCCTTTCCCTGGCTCCCCCGTCGGTGGTGGGCCTGGACTTCGCCCCCCTGGCCGGCGGCAACGCCGGGACCCGAGTCTGAGGCCGCCCTTTTGCGAGCACAGGCCGAGGTATTAAGGAGCCAACTGAAGGCCATCGAAAAGCGCCTTACGGAGCTTGAGAAGGATGCCGATTAACGGCCAACCTCCTCAAAGGGGGGAGGGGGGAGCCGCCGCGTTCTCCCCTCCCCCCATCTGTCGTTAGCGGGTCCGTTGACAGGGAACCTCTGTGCTGGCGGAGAAGGAAAGTAAGGCTTGGCCTGTAATGGGGGAATATGTAGACGAGGGGGTTGACTTACTATGAGATTGGCGATCATCGGCGGCACAGGGGTCTATGACCCCGAGATCCTGAAGGACGTCAGGCAAGAGACGATCGATACCCGCTACGGCGCGGTCACGCTGCAGGTGGGCAGCTACGCCGGTCGAGAGGTGGCCTTCCTCCCCCGCCACGGGGCGAAACATTCGGTCCCTCCTCACCGGATCAACTACAGGGCCAACATCTGGGCCTTGAAGAGCTTCGGCGTGGAGAGGATCATCGCCACCTCCGCGGTGGGCTCCATGAACCTCGATATGAAGCCCGGGGACTTCGTGCTCCTCGACCAGTTCATCGACTTCACCACCGGCCGTGAGACCACCTTCTTCGACGGCGATGAACAGGGGGTCGTACATACCGACTTCACGGAGCCCTACTGTCCCGAGGTCCGGCAGAGCCTAGGGGAGGCCGCCCGGGAGCTGGGCATCACCCTTCACAGGCGGGGGTGCTACGTCTGTACCGAGGGGCCGCGCTTTGAGACGCCGGCGGAGATAAAGGCCTTCCGCCTCCTGGGAGGGGACCTGGTGGGCATGACCAACGTGCCCGAGGTGACGCTGGCCCGGGAGGCCGGGATATGCTATGCCACCGTTGCCCTGGTCACCAACTTCGCGGCGGGCATCTCTCCGGAGCCCCTCACCCACGAAGAGGTGGTGGAGGTCATGCAGCAGAACATGGAGAACATCCGGGAGTTGATCATGCGAGCCCTCGAGATCCTGCCGGCCGAGCGAAACTGTCGGTGCGGACACGCCATGAACCACTCATGACGGGGCGTCCTCGGTGGGCTCCCGGCGGGGGTTCTCCGCCCCCTGTTGGGGGGGCGCTACGTACCGTCGGCTCCTGCCGGCGCCCCTCTCCTCCAGCGCGCCCCTCTCTACGAGGGCCTTCAGGTCGCTGAGGGCGGTGGAGCGGCTTACCCGAAACCGTGCCGCGTAGTCGCGGCTGGTCCAGACCTTGCCCTCACGGGCCTCGGCGGCTGCTGTCGCCTGGCGCAGGTAGGGGTCGAGGACGGGGAGGGGTTCGGACGAATCCTCTAGGTCGGCCTCAGCGGGCGGCTCAGGCCGGCCTGGCGCCGTCCTCGCCACGGCCGCCAACCACCGGTAGGCGTAATCCTCGGCTATCTTCCGGGTCTCGGCGAACATCCAGTTGACGCGGGGGAATTGGACCTGAAGGGTGGCGATGATGTTGAGCAGCCAGCCCGGCCGGACCTCCTCCCTCTTCATCAGGTCAGAAAGCCGCCCCTCAACGACCATAGCCGCGTAGGGCAGGGTGCTGAGCTCCTGCAGGACGAAGACCAACGTCCCGCTCACGGCCGAGGTGGCCAGGTCCTCCACCGATTTTCGCTCCACCGCGGCGACGAGGCGGTTTCCCCGGAAGATGCCATAGTCGCCGATGGGCAGGTGCCTGCGAAGGATACGCGCGGCGTGGTTGGTAAAGCGCCAGGGATACCTCTCCCGCGTGTCCGTGGCCACCGTCAAGGGGCCCTCCAGGGCTCGGGCCTGAGGCACGCGGATGCCGGGCCTGGCTCCCCTCATACTCCTTGGAGAGCGCCAGAAGATGAGGGGCCTTCCCCTGCGGCTCGTCGTCCAAACGAAGAGGGAGCGGCGGCGCTGCCGTCGCTCTAACACCAGATGAACCGCCGCCCCCTGCCGCCAGCAGGCCTGCACGGGGACCCTCTCGACGACCTCGGCCTCCTCAGGCCACTCGGAGAGGGGATGGCAGTATAGGTCCTTGCCGGCCGGCCACACGTCCCCGGTGGCCAACCAAACCGGCCTCTCGCCGACGACCGGCAGGGAGAGCAGGTAGGGGAGCCTGCTCTTCGGTTTGGGGTTTAGGGCGATTACGAAGTACGCGGACATCTGCCCTCCCATGGTTCACGCTGTCTTCGCTTCCCAGGATATCATCGGACATAGGAGGGGTCAATAGAGGGCCGGCCCCGCGGGGTGCAAGGGCCAGGGGCCGAAGCACTGACGGCCTAATGCCGGTCGGGGACAGGGGGCTTCTTCAAGGTAGCCCCCAGGAGCGCGGAGAGCTCGACGGGAAGGGGGAAGACGACCAAGGAGCCTCTTCCCGAGACCTCGGGAAGGGTGCGCAGGACCCGCAGGGTCAGGCCCCCGGGCTCCTGGGCCAAGATGGACGCCGCCTCGCGCAACCTACCCGCGGCCTGCTTCTCGCCCTCGGCCTGTATGATCAGCGCCCGCCTCTGGCGCTCCGCTTCGGCCTGGCGGGCAATGGACTTCAGGAGACCCTCGGGAATGGTCACGTCCTTGATCTCCACCGCCGTCACCTTGATGCCCCACGGGTCAGTGGCCTCATCCAGAATGGTCTGGATCTTCCGGTTGAGGTCGTCACGCTCCGAGAGAAGCTGGTCGAGCTCCGCCTGGCCCACGACGCTCCGCAGGGTGGTCTGGGCCAGCTCCACCGTGGCCTGCTGGAACCTCTCCACCGCCAGGACCGTCTTGGATGGGTCCACCACCCTGTAGTAGACCACGGCGTTGACTTTAGTGGTCACGTTGTCCCGCGTGATGACCTCCTGCGACGGGACGTCCAAGGTCACGATGCGCAAGGAGACCCGGACGGCGGTGTCCACCAAGGGGAGTATGAAGACCAAGCCCGGCCCGCGGGCCCCGATGTGGTGCCCGAGCCGGAACACCACCAGCCTCTCGTACTCCCGCACGACCTTAAGCGCCGACGAGAAGAACACGAACAGGATGAAGAGTACCACTGAGATGAAAATCAGCTCGGCCAAGGTCACTCGTCGTCTCCCCCTTCTCTGACCAACAGGGTCAGACCCTCTCTCGCCACGACCAGAACCTTCCTGCCTTCGTCTATGGGGGCCCCCGTGGTCCGGGCCCGCCAGAGCTCCCCCCTATACCTTATCATACCCACGGGGTCCAGCCGCTTTACTACTCGACCTTCCCCGAGGGAGGGCGCCCTCCTTCGTCGTCGACTCCTTATAACCCCCGCCACCAGGGCCAGGGCGACGATCCCGAGGCCTGTGGCCGTGGCCAGCACGGTGACCCTGAAGCTCCCATACCAGGCAGTGGGGAGGAGGGGCTCCTCGGGGAGCAGGAAGGCCCCGAGCGCCAGGCTCACCACCCCGCCCACTCCCAGTATGCCCACGGTGGGCGTGAAGATCTCCGCGGTGATGAGCCCAACTCCGAGGAGGAGTAGCGCTAACCCGACGACGCTCTTCGAGAACAGGCCCAGGCCGTAGATGCCCAGCAGAAGGGAGAGGGCGCCCAGGGTCTCCGGCACGAAGGTCCCGGGCGCGAGCGCCCCTAGGTACAGGCCCATCACACCGCCGATGAGCAGTAGGTAGGCGACCTGAGGGTCGCCTATGGCCTCGTTAAACCTCTCAACCGCACTGGGCGGCTTCTCAACAGCCTTGGCCCCGGCAGTCTCTAGCACCGTTGTCCGTCCCTTCAAAGACACCTCTTGACCGTCCACGGCGGCGAGGAGGGAGGGGAGGTCCTGCGCCACGGCGTCTATGATGCCGAGCCCCAGGGCCTCGTCGGTGCCTAAAGTGAGGTTCTCGGTTACGAAGGCCTCCGCGATGTCGGGAGGCCGGCCCCTCTCCTCGGCCAGGTTCCGGACATAACCCGCGAGGAACTTCACGGTCTTCTCATCGGCCGCATCCGGCGTGCCGGTCAGGGGGTCGAGCCTCACCGGCATGGCCGCGCCGGTGGTGGTGCCGGGCGCCATGACCGCCACGTGGGAGCCCACCAGCAGCAGCGCTCCCGCCGAGGCGGCGATAGAGCCCTCCGGGCCCACGTAAACTATCACCGGAACCTCCGCGGCGGAGAAGGCCCGCACGATGTCCAAGGTGGCCTCTACCAGCCCGCCCGGGGTGTCGAGCCGGATTACCACGGCCTCGACTCCCTCGGCCCGCTCGAGCCTCGAGGTCAGGTAGTCGGCGGTGCCGCGGGTGATGGCGCCGCGGACGTCGAGCACCCACACCTCCGGCACCGGCTCGGCGCCGAGGGGCGAGCAGGGTAACAGGGCTAGTGCCACGAGAAGAAGCAACAGAGCGGCCGCCTTCACTCTCATCCCTCCAGCCTTAGTGTCCCCACCCGCCCTCGTCGATCATCAAGAGGGCCGCCGGCCCTTTACACCCCCGCCCCGCCAGTTTAGAATAACTGGGAGCCCATGTGAGGAGAGGATGACCGATAGTGCAGCGGGATAATGAGAGAGTGTATCAACTGGTAGAGAGACGCGCCAGGGAGATCATGCTGCCCGTGAAGGTCGCTACCAGGGAGAGGGGATACCGGTATTACCACGGTCTCCGCACGGTCAGGATAGCCGAGAACCTCATCGCCCGCTCGGAGGAGCTCGACCGGGCGGAGGTGGACCTCTTCCTGGTGCGCTGTGGGGGCCTGCTGCACGACATCGCCAAGGGCCTGATGGACGGAGAGCACGGGGAGGAGGGGGCCCGTCTGGTTCGCGAGGGGTTCTCCGACCTCCTCGGGGCCCACGACCTCGACAGGGTCGCTGACATCGTGCGTTACCACAACAAGCGGGACCCCACGAGGGACTACCCGGTAGAGGTCAAGGTCATTCAGGACGCCGACCTCATAGACCACCTGGGGGCGATGGAGGTATGGCTGGCCTTTCACTGGAGCGCCGCCCGGGACGAGCCCGTCGCCGAGAGCCTCCGATGGTTTGAGGGCGACCGCGCCCGGAGCTGGTGGGACTACTGCCTCAGCCACTGTAACTTCGAGCTATCCAGGCTGGCCATGGAGAGGAGGCTTGAGAGGTTCTGGCGGTTCCTCGCGGATCTCAGGCGGGAAAACGACGGCGAATTGTGGTAAGAGAGGGCGGCCCCGAGGGGCCGCCCTTCCGCTTGTCCCTTAGGCCTCCACGAAGCTCCTCACGTGCTCCTCCTCCATGGGCTTGGTCAGGTAGCTCACCACGACCAAGAGGACCACGTTGAGGATCAGGCCCCAGATCCCCGAGTGGATGTCGATGGGCGGGGTCCAGAGCTTGAGCTGGATGGCGTAGTTGACGAACACGCCGCCCAGCAGGCCGGCGATAGCTCCCGGCGCCGTGGCCCGCGGCCAGTAGAAGGCCGCCACCACGATGGGGAAGAACTGCACGATGGAGCCGTAGGCCCCTAGGAGCAGCGCCACCAGCGACTGGCCGCCGAATATGGCCAGGTAGTAGGCCGCGCTGCAGAAGATCACGACGGCGATCCGCGTCACCCAGACGGTGGCCTTGTCCGACAGGTTGCGCTGCAGGACGGCCTTGTGGAAGTCTATGGTGTACACGGAGGCCGCGCCGTGAGTGATGGCGTCAGCTGAGGACATGGCCGCAGCCATGGTACCCGCGGCGAAGAGGCCTACCACCAGGGGCGAGAAGCCCATATTGGTCACCATCCAGGGCAACACCTGGTCGTTGGCGGTAATGGCGCCCTCCGGCACCACGCCGATGGCGGAGAAGCCGATGAACAGGACCGGCACCATGAAGATGGCGAAGGTGGGATAAAGCATCACCGACTTCTTGAGGGTCGCCTCGCTCTCGGCGTTGTAGGCCCTCATGAACAGGTGAGGCCACATGGCAAATCCCAGGACCGACACCAAGATGGCCGAGGAGAAGGCCGCGTAGGACATAGCCCCCTCGGGCCCGATGATCAGGTGCCCGGGGTTGGTCTCGGCGATCTTCTGGAACATGGCCGCGGGGCCGCCGTGGAGCTTGTAGGGCAGGTAGAGGCCCAACGACCAGGCCAGGACCACCATCATGATGCCCTGTAGGACGTTGGTCCAGGCCACGCTGCGGACGCCGCCGAGGAACACGTACACGAACACGACTCCGTAGGCTATCAACGCCCCGGCCCAGAAGGGGATGACGCCGCCCGTGGTCACGTTGAACACGTAGGCGATGCCCTTCATCTGAAGGGTGATGTACTGGATGAAGGCCAAGACGCTGACCAGAGCCATAATGGCCGACAGGGCCGGGCTCTTAAACCGGTCGGACGCGAGCTGAGCCTGGGTCACGTAACCCTTGCTCTTGCCAAGCCGCAGGGCCTTGGGCCCGAAGATGTACCAGGGCAGAAGGCCCAGGGCACAGTAACCGAGGATGTAGAAGGAGGCGGCACCCCGTCCGAACGCCCAGCCCGGGCCGCCGAGGAAGGCGAAGGCTGAGAAAATGGATGCCCCCATGAGGAAATACATGACTACGGGGCCCAGGCTTCTGCTGGCCGCCACGTACTCCTCAACGCTGAACTCACGCCGTAGGCTGGCCATTATGCCGGCCGCCAGGGTGATGGCCAGGTAGACGAAGATAATGATCAGAACGACTACCCATTGTTCCACAACACTCACCTCCCGAATTCATATCTGTACAAGAAGATCAGGCCGATAAAGGTCATGACGATCCAGAACGCGATCCAGAACATCGAAAAGGGCATGCCGAGGATTATGGGATAGACGCGGTTAGCGATGGTGTAAATGGGCCAGATCATCGCCAGGCCGCAGACCAGGAGGTAGATGAACGCGATAATGGATACCCGCCTCGACTCCGCCGAGGTTCCGGACCGAAAGATCTGGAAGGCATAGGGATTCCGCTTCTGGCTCATGATCACACCTCCTTTCTAACTTTGTTTAACGTTAGTAACAGGATTCGGCACACCTCTGGGCCTTCCTTCAATTGGGCGAGATTCCAGCGGGCCTTTCTGCTCCAGGGCCTTTACCAGGAGAGTCAGGACGCGGTTCGTCGGGACCGAGACGCCGAGCTCCTCGCCGGCCCTGACCACGGCGCCGTTTATGGCGTCGATCTCCGTGGGGCGCCCCCTCTCCAGGTCCTGAAGCATCGAGGAGCGGTTTTGGCCGGTAGCACGCGCGACCTCCTTGACCCTCTTGACCGGGTCATCGTACATCAGCCTTATCCCCTTGGCCGCCGCCACGGCCACGGCCTCCTGGACCGCCAGCTCCATGAGCTCCTCGGTGGCGGGGTAGTCCAGCAGCTGGCCGTTCCTGAGCCCCGTGATGGCGGTCAGGGGGTTTATGCCGACGTTGATGATTATCTTGCTCCAGAGGAGGGACAGCACGTCGGCCGATGCCTCCGTCGCTATCCCAGCGGCGCTAAGGGTCAAAGCGAGCTCCCTTAGCCCGGGCGTTATCTCGCCCGAGAGCTCGCCCACGTGGGTGTCTCCCACGCCGGCGTGCCTCACCCGACCGGGGCCGAGCATCGTCGCCCCGTGTGCCGTGACGCCCGCCACCACTCGCTCCGGGCCCACCAGCTCGGCTATGGTCTCGGCATTGCCCAGGCCGTTCTGCAGCGTGAGGACCAGGGTGTCCTCGCCGACGATGGGCAGCGTCGACTTCACGGCGGCCCTGGTGTGGTAGGACTTCACGAAGACCAGCATGAGGTCGGCCGTCCCCACGTCCCGGGCGGAGGTCGTGGCGCGTACCCGGACGGTGCGCGTCCGACCCTCACCCTCTATGGACAGGCCCCTCTCCTCTATAGCCCGGACGTGTTCTGCCCAGACGTCTACGAGCCACACCTCGTGACCGCCTTCGGCCAGGAGGCCGCCGAAGACGCTTCCCATCGCCCCGGCTCCGATCACGGCGATCCTCAACTCGATCACCTCCGGTCGGTTACACTCCCAGGGCCCTGCGCAACTCCTCCTCGTTGCCGGAGAAGGAGTGCTCGGGCCCGGGGAAGGCGCCAGCGGCCACCTCGTCCGAGAAGCTCTGCAGCGCCTTAACCACTTCCCTGTCCAGCCTCACGTACTGCTTGACGAACTTGGGCACGAACCTGTCGAAGAGCCCCAGCAGGTCGTGATAGACCAGAACCTGCCCGTCACAGTGCACGCCGGCGCCGATGCCGATGGTCGGTATGCGGAGCTCCTCGGTGATGATCTTGGCCAAGGGAGCCGGAACCGCCTCCAGCACCACGGCGAAGGCGCCCGCCTCCTCCACCGCCTTGGCGTCGGCGAAGATCCTCCTGGCGGACTCGAGGTCCTTCCCCTGGACCCGGAAGCCGCCCAGGGCCGAGGCGGTCTGCGGGGTGAGCCCGATATGGCCCATCACCGGGATCCCGGCCCGGACGATGGCCTCTATGGTGCCCGCGAACTCCACGCCCCCCTCGAGCTTCACGGCGTCGGCCCGTCCCTCCTTCATGAGGCGTACGGCGTTGTGGACGGCCTCACTGACGCTGACGTGATAGGCCCCAAAGGGGAGGTCGGTCACGATGAAGGTGTTCTTGGCGCCCCGCACCACGGCCTTGCTGTGGTGGATCATCTCCTCCATGGTCACCGAGACCGTGTCCTCATACCCCAGGACCACCATGCCCAGGGAATCGCCGACCAGGATGAGCTCGATGTCGGTCTGGTCCACCAGCACTCCCGTGGAATAATCGTAAGCGGTCACCATGCGGATCTTCTTGCCCTGCTCCTTCATCCTCCTGAGCTCGGGGACGGTAGCTTTCCTCTTGGCCATATACGGTCATCTCCTTGAACAGAGGGATTAACTCAAGAACCTGGCGGCCGCCACCGCATAGATCTTCGCCGTCTCGACGAGCTGCTCTATGCTACACCACTCGTCCTTCTGATGGGGGATGAGACGGTCGCCCGCTCCCGTGGTCACGATGGGGATGTCCTTCCAGGCCCACAGGAAGGTGCCGTCGGTGGCGCCGGGCACCCCGTTGTAGACCGGCTGGCGGCCGGTCACCGTCTCCACGGCCTCGTGAACGGCCCTCACGATGGGCTCGTCCCGGTCGGTCTCCGTCCAGGGCCGCTCCTCGATGACCTCGAGGGTGGCCTTGAAGTCCGGGTCCTCTGCCGCCAGGTCCGCCAGGATCCGCCTGATCTCAGTCTCGAGTTCCGCATGGTCCTGTCCCGGCACCGTCCGGATGTCCAGGGTCATGTAAGCCTCGCGGGGGATGACGTTTATCTGGGGCTCTCCCTCCACCGGGGCCTGGACGATAGTAGGCGTGATGCTGGGGTAGCCGAGGTACGCGTGCTTGCCGTGCCTCTCCTTCTCCCGCCTCTCGAGCTCCTCTAGGGCCACGATGATCTTAGCCAGGTGCGGGATGGGGTTGATGCCGCTCAAGGGCATGGCCCCGTGGGCCATCTTCCCCAGGGTCCTGACCACCGCCCGCATGGCCCCCTTCTGCGTGATGCAGATCTGGTTCTCCTCGGGCTCGCAGATGATGGCGGCGTCGACGTCGTCGGCGTGGCCCCTCTCGATAAAGTGTTTGATGCCTATCATCATGCCCTCTTCGTCCACCGGGATGGCCAGGAGGACCTTCCCCCTGAAGGGGTACCCCGACTCCTTCAGGGCTTTGACGGCGATGATGGCCGCCGCCAGGTTGTTCTTCGTATCGGCGGCCCCGCGCCCGTAGATCCGGCCGTCCACCACCTCCGCGGCGAAGGGGTCGTAGGTCCACTCGGAGGCGTCACCCTCCGTGACCACGTCCGTATGGCCCTCGAAGAGGAGGCACCGTCCCGGACCCGAGCCCTCCAGCGTGGCGATGACGTTGGGCCTGCCCGGGGCCACCTCTTCCGTGATCACCTGTAGGCCGATTTCGCGTAAGTACCCGGCCACGAACTCGGCCACCTTCTCCTCGTTGCCCCCCTCCTTGGGCCGGTAGACGCTGGGGATCTGAATCAGTTTCCGCGTGAGGTCTACGAGTTCATCAGGGTCAATTCTCTCGAGGATCCTCTGAAACTCCAAGTCCGTTCCCCCTCATAGATCGTCTGTTAATGGCGTCAACCGAGGTCTGTCGCAGCCGGCAGCCCCCCCGCCGCCACAGCCTTCAACACCGCCCGGTTCACCGCCATGGCCATGACCCGAGCCGCGGCAGTGCCCACCACGTTCACGTCGGCCGCCACCTCGCCCGTGGCCAGGGCGAAGATGGTATCGCCGTCCAGCATGGTATGTATGGGCGAGATAGTGCGGGCCAGCCCGTCGTGGGCCATCTGCGCCACCTTGTTGGTCCCCTCGACCGTGAGATGGGCGTTGGTAGCCACCACGCCGATGGTGGTGTTGTCGCCGAAGCCACCCACCCTGCTCGCGCTGAGCATGGACTTCGCCGTGTCCAGGAAGCCGTCCGGCCCGCGCGTGCCGGCCAGGATGCGGCCGCTCTCGGGGTCCAGCACGTCGCCGAAGGCGTTTACGGCCACCAGGGCGGCCACCTTGAGGCCGCCGCCCAGCTCCAGGCTGGCGCTCCCGAGCCCGCTCTTGGTGGCCTGGGCCGGGCCCAGGAGCTTGCCGACGGTGGCCCCAGTGCCGGCGCCCACGTTGCCCTCGGCCACCGGGCCGTCGCTGGCGGCAAGACAGGCCCGGTAGCCCATCTCCGCGTCCGGCCGAAGGTGGGGGTCGCCGATGGTGAGGTCGAAGAGGACCGCCGCCGGCACGATGGGCACCACGCCCACTCCGACGTCGAAGCCCACCCCTCGCTCCTCGAGATAGCGCATGACTCCAGAGGCTGCGTCCAGGCCGTAGGCGCTGCCGCCCGCGAGCACCACGGCGTGCACCTTCTCCACCAGGTTCATGGGCCTCAAGAGGTCGGTCTCGCGCGTACCGGGGGCCGACCCCCTCACATCCACCCCCGCCACCGCCCCCTCCGGGCACAGCACGACAGTGCAGCCCGTGAGGGCGACCAGGTCTTGAGCGTGACCTACCTGCAGGCCCTCGATATCAGTGAGCCCCTTCATGTCCCTACCTCCCCGATCACCATGGTGGGGGCACCAGGCGAATAAACGCCATCAGGAAGACGAGGAAGCCGGCGGTGATGCCTATGGCCCTGTAGTCCAAGGCCGTCAGGCGGAGCTGTCTGCGCTTGGTCCGGCCCTTGCCGCCCCGGTAGCAGCGCGCCTCCATGGCCACGATCAAGTCCTCGGCCCTCCTGAAGGTGCTCATCAGCAGCGGTATCAGGATGGGGATCTTCTGCTTGGTCCTCTGTATGAAGTTGCCCTCGTCGATCAGGGCGCCCCTGGCCATCTGGGCCTTCATGATCTTCTCCAGCTCGTCCACCAGGGTGGGCACGAAGCGGAGCGCTATCACCATCACCATGGCCAGCTCGTTGGCCGGTATTCCGATCCGCCGCCCGATGCTGAGCAGGTTCTCCATGCCGTCGGTGAGCCCCACCAGGGAGGTGGCCAGGGTCAGTATCGTCACCGAGAGGAAGAGGAGGACGACCCGAATCATGATCAGGCTGTAGGTCCGGATGGCATCGGTGGTTATCCTGACGAACCCCCACTGGAAGACGACGTTGGGGCTGTCGGCGAACAGGCTGCCCGAGAAGAGCAGCTGGATTATGAACAGGACGATGATGAAGGGGATGGCCGGCTTTAGCCCGCGCAGGGCGTAGAGGACCGGGATCTCCGCCAGGTGCGTAACCCACAGGATGAACAGGGCGAAGACCAGGTAGCCCGTGTAGGTGTGGATGAAGAATAGAACGGTGATGAGAACCATCCACAGCACGATCTTGGTCCTGGGGTCGAGCCGGTGTATCACTGAATCGCGGGGCACGTACTGCCCTAAGGTGATGTCCTTGGATAGCTCCACGTCACTCCCTCCCCTCTCCGGAGGCCTTCTTCCTGAAGCAGGCCAAGATCTCGTCACAGGCCTCCTCCACCGTCAGGGCAGTGGTGGCCACATCCCATCCCCGGTCCCGCAAACGGCTCATCACGTCCACCGTCTGCAGGATGCCCATGCCGATCTCGCGCATCTTCTTCACCTGCGAGAAGACCTCCCTAGGGGTGCCAGACATGATCACCTTGCCCTGGGCCAGGACTATGAGGCGGTCCACCAACCGCGCGATGTCCTCGAGGCTGTTGGACACGAAGATGACGGTGAGGTCCTGCTCGCTGTGGAGCTTCTTGATGGTGGCCAGGATCTCTTCCCGGCCGCGCGGGTCCAGCCCCGCCGTCGGATCGTCGAAGATCATGACGCGGGGGTTCAGGGCCAGCACCCCGGCGATGGCCACGCGGCGCTTCTGGCCGCCGCTCAGGGCGAAGATGTACCTGTCGCGAAACACCTCGGGGTCAAGGCCCACCGCCTCTAGCGCCGAATCCACCCTGCGCCTCACCTCATCCTCCGGCAGGCCCAGGTTCTTCGGGCCGAAGGCCACGTCCTTGCCCACCGTCTCCTCGAAGAGCTGGTGTTCTGGATACTGGAAGACCAGCCCCACCTTCTGCCTGAGCTTCCGCAGGCGTGAGCGCTGCTCCCTCACGTCAATGCCGTCCACCACGACCTCGCCGATCTTGGGGATGAACAGGCCGTTGAGGTATTGAATCAGAGTGGACTTGCCCGATTGGGTGGGGCCGATCAGGCCCACCATCTCCCCCTCCTCGATGTCCAGGTCAACGCCGTAGAGGACCTGGTTCTCGAAGGGGGTGCCTTCCATGTAGCTGTGTTCTAGGCCTCTGACTTTGATCAGCATAGGTGTTCGATCAACTCCTCGACCGACAGGACGTTTCGCGGTATGTCCACGCCCATATCGTTAAGCCGCATGGCCATCTGGGTCACCAAGGGCACGTCCAGGCTCAGGGCCCGGATCTCCTCCGCCCGCCCGAACACCTCTCGCGGCGTCCCCTTCATGACGATACGGCCCTCGTCCATCACCACTACCATGTCGGCCTCGATAGCCTCGTGCATGAAGTGGGTGATAAGGATTACGGAAATGCCTTCCCGTCTAAGCTTTCTAATGCTCTCCATAACTTCTTCTCGCCCCACAGGGTCCAGAAGCGAGGTCGGCTCGTCCATTATGATGTAATTGGACTGCATGGCCAGGATGCCCGCTATGGCGACCCTTTGCTTCTGACCGCCGGAGAGCATATGCGGTGCCTTGTCGCGGACGTGGCTGATGCCCATGATCCGCATGGCCTCGTCCACGCGCCTCTGGATCTCCTCCGGCGGCACGCCCACGTTCTCCGGCCCAAAGGCTATATCATCCTCCACCACCGTGGCCACGAGCTGGTTGTCCGGGTTTTGAAAGACCATGCCCACCTTCTGCCGGATATCCCAGATGTGCTTCTCGTCCCGGGTATTCATGTTCTCGACGAAGACATTCCCTTCGGTGGGTATGAGGAGAGCGTTGAAGTGCTTGGCGAGGGTCGACTTGCCCGACCCGTTGTGCCCCACAATGACCACGAACTGGCCTCTCTCGATCTCCAGGTCAACCTCCCTGAGAGCCTGGACGGGGCTGTCGGAATCGGCGTTGTACGCGAAACTGACCTTTTCCACCCTGATCAAACTGCCTTTCACCTCCGGGAACGAGGCCAGAGGCCCCCTAATGGGGCATCAGAGGGCGAAGGACGCTTATCCCTGCTGGGAGGCTTGAGATGCTGCGTCCCCGCCCTCTGCCCTACCCTCCAGCCGCTCCTACTACTAACGGAAGATAACTGCGCTGTCTTATGAGGCCTTGGCGCTGGCGCCCCCCTTGCGGGCGCGCTCAATACCCAGGACCAGGGCCACGGTGATGATAGTCGCGATAACCACCTCGGCCAGCCCGTTGGTCAGGACGATGGGCCAGAAGGCCTCGGCGGGCAGGTACCCGCGGAGGATGCCCATGCCCAGGACCAGGAAGGTGTTGGTCAAGGTGCCGACCGTCGCGGCCAGGACCAGGCTCAGCACGAGGTTAATGCGTCTGGTAGCAGCATAGGCCAGGTAAGCGGTTACTCCGATGAAGATCCGGGGAAGCACTGCGACGAGGGGATCGGCGAACAACGGGATGGTGGCGTTCAGGAAGCTGAAAATGCCGAAGATGGTGCCCGTCAGAGCGCCGACCACGGGGCCCTCCATCACGCCGCCGAGAATGGCCGGCACGTGCATGATGGTCGCGTTGCCGGAGAGGTTCGGCACCGGAATGAACCCGATGCGCGTCACCCCTAGCAGGATGGCCACCGCCCCCAGGATTCCGGAGATAACGATTTTCCTGGTGGATAGGCTCATTAAGTCTCACCTCCTCATGTTAGGGTCACGGGCCTACGTCCACGGCGACGTCTCGCCGGGAGCTCCCGGACGCAAGGTGCCCGAGGGCCCGTGAAATCTTCCTCCCGGCGTATATAAGGTCGGGAGCTATCTCCTTCTCGATCCGGTCCAGGGTGAGCCTTACGGTGGGCCCGGCCAGGCTGATGGCCGCCACGGCCTTGCCCCTGTGGTCCAGAATCGGGCTCGCGACGCATCTGATCCCCTGGATGTACTCCTGATCGTCCAGGGAGAAGCCCCTGGCCTGGATATCCGCAAAGGCCTTCCGCAGCTCCTCCGGGTCGACGATGGTATTAGCGGTGTACCGCACCAGGTAACCCTCCGCCCAGGCCTTGGCGAGGTACTCCTCCTGGGCCTCCGCCCCGGAAAAGGCCAGGATGCACTTTCCCAGGGCGGAACAGTAGGCGGGAACCCTGGTGCCTACGCGCAGCCCCATCCTGAGCGGTTCGGAGCTCTCGATCTTGTCGATGTAGACGATCTCCAGGCCATCTAGGATGGCCAGGTTGATGGTCTCGTTGTACTTGCCGGCCAGGAACTCCATGATCCCCATGGCCTGCTCTCGGATGCCCATCCGGTTCACGATAGCCGACCCTATCTCGAACAGCTTGACGCCCAGGTGATACCTCCCCGTGCTGCCCTTCTGGGAGACGTAGCCGTACTCCTTCAGGGTGGCGAGGAGACGATGGGCGGTGCTCTTGCCGATGCCGAGGCGAGCGGCGAGCTCGGTCACCCCCGCCTCCTCTCTCTCAGTCAAGATCTCGATAAGTTGCAGCGCCCTCTCCACGGATTGGAGGAGGTTCTTAGCGTGCCTGGCCAACTCTCCAAGCCCCCACGTTGTTCCGAACTACGGAACATAATTCCGCTTTGTGTTACTGGTACAAAATTCTGCATCCTTGACAAGAATCCTCCTTTTCTCATGTCCCGATTTGCAGATCTCAGCCCACAGCCTGCCCGCCTCATGGTATAATCCCAAGAAAACGGGGGTGACCCTCTGTGACGTCAGAATGGGCGATAGCGCTCACGGCCTTCGTGGTGGGGCTCTCGGGGGCGATGATGCCGGGCTCCCTGTTGGTGGTAAACATTCAGGAGACTATGCGGCGGGGCCTGGGAGCCTGGCCCCTGGTGGTGGGGGGACACGCGGCGCTGGAGCTCCTCATGGTCCTCGCCCTGGTCCTCGGGCTTGGCGCCATCCTCAACGACCCCGTCATCGCCGGCATCCTGGGCATCGGCGGCGGGCTCGTCCTCGGCTGGTTCGGATGGAACACCCTGCGCGCCTGCCTCGGGGGGGAGATATCCCTCTCGTCGGCCCTCCGGACCGAGGCCGCCGCGCCCGGCAGGGGCCCTCTACTGGCCGGGGCCGTGGCCACGCTCTCCAACCCCTATTGGTTCCTGTGGTGGGCCGGGATCGGGGCCGGATACGTAGCCCTTGCCCTGCGGACGGGCCCGGCCGGAGTGGGGGCCTTCTACGTGGGACACATATCGGCCGATTTCCTCTGGTACGGGCTCGTCTCCCTGCTGACGGTGGGCGGTCTGCGGCTGGTGAGCGACCGCCTCTACAGAAGCGTCCTCGCGGCGTGCGGGCTCTTCATCATCGCCCTGGCCGGCTACTTCGTCTACACCGGGTACAGGCTGCTGGGATAGAGGCCCCCAGGTCATCGGCGACGGAGCAGGGGCGGCAGGAGCGCAGCGATGACCAGCATAAGGGCGACGAACCCCCCCACCTGGGCGGGGCGGGCCCCGATGAAGGTCAGGAGGAAGAGGCCGAACATGAGGGAAAATCCCGTGATCACCAGGGCGACGCGCAGAGGCCTTCTTGCTCTCACCACCGGTCACAACCCGTTATCCTTTATACAGAAAGCGGCCCAGCAGGCGGTTATAGGCCGTCCACCTCTCCCCGTCCGCACAGCCCGCCAGTATCTGGGCGAACTGCTTGACCTTGCCGCTGGTCAGATCGGCGTGATGCAGGGCCGCCGCCTCCAGGGTCTGGGGCCGTATGGGGGCCCCGTAGTCCATCTCACCGTGGTGGGTCAGGATTAGGTGTCCAAGATGCATGGCTAGGGAGGAGGGAAAGCCCTCGAGCTCGCGTACCCGGTTCATCACCAGCTCGTAGCCCAGGACCGTGTGGCCGATAAGCCTGCCCCTGTCCGTGTAGTCTATGGCGCGGCGGTACTTGAACTCCCTCAACTTCCCTACGTCGTGCAGGATCGCCGCCGTGATCAACAGGTCCCGGTCGAGGGACGGGTAAAGGCCCACGAGGGCGTCGGCGAGATGCACCACCTCCAGCGTGTGCTCCAGCAGCCCGCCGAGGTAAGAATGGTGGATCTGCTTGGCCGCCGGCGCCAGCATGAACTGTCCTCGCAAGGGCTCGGCGTTGAACCACCCGTCGAGCAGGGCCAGGAGATGTCTATTGGACAGGGAGCCTATGATCTCGTCGAGCTCCGCCATCATGGCCTCTGGGTCCTTCTCCGTGCTGGGGACGAAATCAAAGGGGTCCACCTTCTCCTCGGGCACCTTCTTGAGCTTCTCCACGATCAGCTGCAAGGACCCCTGGTACTCCTCCACCACGCCCTGGACGTCCACCAGGTCCTCGTCGGAGACCATGGCGTAGAGCTCCTCCGCCCTGTCCCACACGCGGCCCTGCACGGTCCCAGTCCTGTCGGCGAGGCTCAAGTGCAGGAAATTGCCCCTGGTGGGATCACGAAAGGGCACGAGGCGCCTGGAGAGCACCAGCAGCGTCGTCCTCACCCTATCGCCCGGTTGAAAATCCTTGACGTATAACCTCCCCACGCCCTCACCTCCCTGGCCTAAGGTTCGACGTCGCCGAAGGATATCCCTATGGCCCGAGCCGCCCGGATCAACTGGTGGTCCGGGGGGACCTTCTTGAGCCTCTTCGTGGCATCGGCCAGGGACACGTGGGATACCCGCGACCCCTCGAGGCAGACCATGACCCCGCTGATGCCCTCCATGGCCAGGCGAGCGGCCTCCACCCCGAACCTCGTCGCCAGCACCCTGTCGGCCGGCGAGGGCGAGCCGCCCCGCTGAAGGTGACCGAGGACGGTCACCCGGGTCTCTATGCCCGTCGCCTCCGCGATAAGCTGCCCCACCAGGTCTCCTATGCCGCCGAGGCGCACCGGGTCAGCGCTCCCCTTCACGCGTTCCCTCACCACCATGCCTCCGCCCGGGGCCCGGGCCCCTTCGGCCACGACCACCACGCTGAAGGGCTTGCCCGCCCGCTTACGTTCCAGTATCTTGGCCGCCACGGCGTCGATGGTCCACTCGATCTCCGGGATCAGTATCACGTCGGCCCCACCGGCCACGCCGCTCTCCAGGGCGATCCAGCCCGCGTAGCGACCCATGAGCTCCAGGACCATGACCCGGTGGTGGGACTCAGCGGTGGTGTGCAGCCTGTCCAGGGCCTCCGTGGCCGTAGCCACGGCGGTGTCGAAGCCGAAGGTCCTGTCCGTCGCCGCCAGGTCGTTGTCGATAGTCTTCGGCACCCCCACGGCCCTGGCCCCCTTGTCCACGAGCTCCTTGGTGATGGAGAGGGTGCCGTCCCCGCCGATGGCCACCAGGCACTCTATCCCTAGGTCGTCCAGCGTCCTCAACACGTCATCCGACCTGTCCGCGCAGGTCCCATCACCCACGGGATAACGAAAGGGGTTGTCCCTGTTGTTAGTCCCGAGCACGGTGCCGCCGCGATGTAAGAGGCCGGAGATGGCCTGGCGGTCGAGGGTTATGTGCCGCCGCTCCACCAGGCCGCTGTAGGCGTCGAGGAAGCCGATCACCTTGTACCCGCCCGCGTTGGCCGTCTTGACCACCGCCCGGATGACGGCGTTGAGCCCGGGACAGTCGCCTCCTCCCGTGAGCACTCCGAGCCTAGGCACCCGCACCCCTCCTCCAGAGCTCCATCAACTGCTCCGCCACCTCTGCCAGGGCGTCTCGGGGCCGGATCTTCTCCACCCAGCGGGCCGGCAGGGCGTGGTAGCCGTAATAAAGGCCGGCGAGCCCCCCGCACACGGCGCCTATGGTGTCGGCGTCGCCGGCCAGGTTAACGGCCCTCACCACGGCCGCCTCGGCCGACTCGGTAGTGTAGAAAGCCCAGAGGGCACAGGCCAGGGTGTCCAGCACGTAGCCCGTAGGCCTCAGGTCCTCTTCCCTGAAGCGCTTAAACCGCTCCAGCACGGCGTCGAGCTCACCGGGGGGGGCGGGGCCGAGCTCCGCCCTCGCCCGCCGCAGGGCCTCCACCGCGTCCCGCCCCAGCAGCAGGTGGCGGGCGAGGAGGTTATACAGGGAGCAGCAGGCCTCGGCCAGCGGGTCCCGGTGGGTCATGGCGGCGATGGCGGCCGAGGTCCTCTTCAGCGCCGCCGGATCCCGTGGGTGAAGGAAGGTCACCGGCAGCGCCCTCATAAGACAGCCGTTGCCGGCCACCCTGCCGTGCATTGAGAAGGAGGTGTACTGGGAGGCGCGGTCCCAATCGCCGAGCTCCAGGTAGGCCTCGATGGCCGTCCTGACGGTATTCCCCACGTCGCGCGGCCCGGACTGGAACCAGCGCACGAACTCCTGGCCCACGGCGGGCACCGGGTCGTCGGGGGAGGAGCACAGCCCCCGCGCCACCGCCAGGGTCATCTCCGTGTCGTCGGTGACCTCCCCCGGCTCCAGGCTGAGCCAGCCGCCGCCCAGCATCTCGCGGAGCAGGCCATACCTCCGTCGCGCCTCGTCACGGTCCATGCCCTCGAGAGTCGCCCCCAGGGCGTCCCCGACGGCCACCCCGAAGATCCCACCCCAGGTCCTCTCCTCCAGCCCGATCACCTCAGCCCCTCCTCGCAGGATGTCACAGATGCTGGATTACAGTTTCGCCGTCCCGCCGGTACTTACCTTCCACCCGCGCCCCCTGAGCCACGAAGGAGGCCGGTAGGACCCGGGCCTCTACGCCCAGGCGGTGGAGGGTCCCCTCTAGCGCCTCCCTCACCGCCGCCACGCGGTCAGGCGGGCTCAGGGCCAGGGCCGAGGGGCCGGCCCCGCTCAAGACCACGCCGTAGGCCCCGGCCCGGCGTCCGGCTCGGACGAGGTCCTGGAACCAGGGCACGAGGGACAGGCGGTAGGGCTGATGCAGGTCGTCGCTCAGGGCCGCCCCCAGGGCCTCCCTGCCCGACCCCAGCAGGGCGGCCGTGAGAAGCGCCGCACGGGCCACGTTAGCCACCGCGTGCCGGAGAGGGACCTCTGCCGGCAGCACCCGCCTGCTCCTCCGGGTCGAGAGCTGGCAGCCGGGAACCACCAGGACGGGCACCAGCTCGGCCGGCGGCTCCAACCTCACCACCCTGACCCCCTCCTCGTCCCGCAGGGCGATGCAGACGCCGCCGAAGAGGGCGGGAGCCAGGTTGTCGGGATGGTCCTCGAACTCAAGCCCCAAGCGCATCACGTCTATGGGCTCGAGGCCCCCGTCCAGGAGGGCGTCGGCCAGGAGGATGCCGCCGACGATGGCCGCGGCGCTGGACCCCAGGCCCCGGCGGAGCGGTATCCGGTTCTCGCACTCTATCCCCAGGTCGGCCGGCAGGGCGCGCCCGAGGTGCTCGGCCGCCCGCCGCGCGGCCCTCATTACCAGATTGTCCGGTCCCTCGGAGAGCGCCCCGGCCCCCTCGCCGCGGACCCGTACCCCAGGTCGGGGGCTGACCGCGAAGGTGTTGTGGAGGTCGATGGCCGCCCCCATGCAGTCGAGGCCCGGCCCGAGGTTGGCCACGGTGGCGGGGACCCTCACACAGAGCCGTCCAGCCATCCCCTCACCTCCGCAAGGAGAGCCTCGGGCCCGCCGTCGAAGGCCCTGACCTCGCTCCCGTACCTGATGGCGTAATCCGGGTCCTTGAGCCCGTTGCCGGTCAACACGCAGACCACCAGGTCCTTCGCCCTCACGTACCCCGCCTCGAGGAGGCGCGTGTACCCGGCCACGCTGGCGGCGGAGGCCGGCTCGGCGAAGACGCCCTCCCGGGCCAACTGCCGGGCGGCCTCCTCTATCTCCCACTCCTCCACGGCGATAACCGCTCCCCCCGACTCCCTCACGGCGGCCAGGGCCTTGTCGGCGTTCACGGGCCGGCCGATGCGGATGGCGGTGGCCGCCGTCTCTGGTCGGACGGGCCTCCCCAGCACCAGCGGGGCCGCCCCCCTGGCCTGAACCCCGATCATCCTGGGGAGGGTGGTTATGCGGCGGTGTTGGCTGTACCGCACGAACCCGCGCCAGTAGGCGACGATGTTGGCGGCGTTGCCCACGGGCAGGATCACCAGGTCGGGCGCCCGGCCCAGGACGTCGCAGATCTCGAAGGCCGCCGTCATCTGGCCCGGGGTCCTGTAGGGGTTAAGGGAGTTCACCAGTTCGAGGCGGGGTTCGCGCGCGGCTAGCTCCCTCACCAGGGCCTGAGCATCGTCAAAGCCCCCCTCGCTCTCCAACACCTGCGCGCCGTAAGCCCGGGCCTGGGCCAGCTTCCCGGCGGCCACCTGGCCCGCGGGCACGATGACCAGACAGCCGAGCCCCGCCCGGGCTGCGTAGGCGGCGGCGCTGGCCGAGGTGTTGCCCGTAGAGGCGCAGACCACGGCCCGCGCCCCTCGGGACAGGGCCATGGTCATGGCCAGGGCCATGCCCCTGTCCTTAAAGGATCCCGTCGGGTTGGCGCCCTCGTACTTCAGGTACAGCCCCCGGCGCCGAGAGGGGATCAGGGGCGTGTTCCCCTCCAGGAGCGTCACCACCTCTCGGGCCCCCTCCACGGGCAGGAGGTCACGGTATTCCTCGACTACCCCTCTCCAGCCCATCATGCTTCCCTCTCCAGCTCGAACTGCCTGTGGAGGACCTCCAGCGCCCGGCCTAGGTCGCTCCTGGCCACAGCGCAGGATATGGAGATGTCGGAGGTGCTGATGAGCTGGATGTTGATCCCGGCCCGGCCGAGGGCCCCGAACATGGCCCCGGCCACGCCCGGATGTCCCAGCATCCCGGCGCCCACGATGGACACCCTGGCGACGTCCCCTTCAACGAAGCATCCCGCGGCCCCGAGCTCCGCCGCGACCTCCTTCGTCACCTCCAGGGCCTCCTCGGACTGATCCACGGCGACGGTGAAGGTGATGTCGTTCACCCCTCCCCTGGGGGCGCTCTGGACTATCATACCCGCCACGACCCCCCTCTGCCCCAGGGCCTGGAAGAGGGTCGCCGCCACCCCGGGCCGGTCCGGCACGCCGGTGATGGTCACCTTGGCCACCTTCTCCTCGTGGGCGATACCGGTGACAACCCGACCCTTCTCCACTTCTCCCACCTCCTCGATGTAGGTGCCCTCTCCCTCGGTGAAGGAGGAGCGAACGTGTATCCGGACCTGATACTTCTTGGCGATCTCCACGGCGCGAAGGTGCACAACCCGCGCCCCGCGCCCGGCGAGCTCCAGCATCTCGTGGTAGGATATCCTGGGTATGAGCTGCGCCTTGGGCACCACGCGGGGGTCGGCGGTGAACACCCCCTCCACGTCAGTATATATCTCACACAACCCAAGGCCCAGGGCAGCGGCCAGGGCGACCGCAGTGGTGTCCGAGCCCCCGCGGCCCAGGGTGGTTATGTCCTGATAGCCGTTAACCCCCTGAAAGCCCGCCACGATGGGGATCCTGCCCGCCCCGATCTCCGCCCTGATGCGATCCGGCCTCACGCTGATGATCCTGGCCCGGGTGTGGTTCTCGTCGGTGAGGATCCCGCCCTGGGCGCCAGTCAGGGACACGGCATCCCACCCCATATCCTGGATGGCCATGGCCAGCAGGGCCATGGCCTCCTGCTCGCCGGTGGACAGGAGGACGTCGAGCTCGCGCCCCCGGGGCCGGGCAGCCACCTGGCTGGCCACGCGCAGCAGACGGTCGGTGGTATCGCCGCGGGCGGACACCACAACCACCGGGTGCAGGCCCCTCCGCCGGGTCTGGATGATGCGCTTGGCCACCCGCCGGAGATGAGAGGAGGTGGCCACTGAGGTCCCGCCGAACTTCATAACCAGAGCTCTCACAGCTCGGCCACCCCCGCCAGCCGCAGGTGGGTCCTCAGGGTGAGGCCCGAGACCTCACGGCGGAGCTCGGCCAGGGCCTCCCGTAGGGAGCCCTCGCGAACCGGGTGCGTCACGAAGACGAGCTCGGCCTCTCCCCGCTCAAGAGGGGTTTGAAGGACGGAGTGGATGTTCACCCCACACGCTCCGAGGACGGAGGCCGCCCTCCCCAGCACCCCCGGCACGTCCCGGGCTACGAAGCGGAGGTAGTGCTGACAGACGTGCTCGGCCATGTCCGCGACCTGGACCTCGCAACGGCAGGTGCAACCCACCCCATTATGCCCGTTAAGCCGGTTCCTGGCGGCCTCGATGATGTCCCCCACCACGGCGCTGGCCGTGGGCGCGCCGCCCGCGCCCTGCCCGTAAAAGAGGGTCCGGCCCACGAAGTCCCCCTCCAAGAGCACGGCGTTAAAGGCCCCGTCCACCTTGGCCAGGGGGTGAGAGAGGGGCAGGAGCGCGGGGTACACCCGCAGGGACAGCCGACCCTCGAGCATGTCCCCCATGACCAGCGGTTTGACGGCCCATCCCAACCTGGCGGCGTACTCCACGTCCCTGGCCTCCAGCCCGCCTATCCCCTCCGTGTAGACCTCCTGCACCTTCACCCTGGCCCCGAAGGCCACGGCCGCCAGGATGGCCAACTTCCTCGCGGCGTCGTGACCCTCCAGGTCAGCCCGCGGGTCGGCCTCGGCGTAGCCCCTCTGCTGGGCCTCGCGCAGGGCGGCGGAGAACTCTACGCCCGCCGCCATCCTGGTGAGGATGTAATTGGACGTCCCGTTGAGGATCCCCAGCAGTGAGCTCACCTCGTTCCCCACCAGGCACTGTTTCAGGGGTCGGATGAGGGGTATGCCGCCTCCCACGCTGGCCTCGAAGAAGAGGTCGGCCCCGTGCTCCCTAGCCGCCGCGAAGACCTCGGGCCCGAAGGAGGCCATTACCTCCTTGTTGGCCGTCACCACTGACTTGCCGCCTCTGAGGGCACCGAGGATAACCTCGAGGGCGGTATCCCGACCCCCCATGACCTCCACCACTATATCCACCTCGGGGTCCTCGATGAGCTCCCGGTAGTCGAAGGTCAGGCGGGCGCCGGGGGGAAGGTCTCTCTCCTTGGCGGGGTCCCTTACCAGGACCCGCGTCACGCTGAACTCCAGGCCGGTCCGCTCAGCGATCGTCCGACCGTTCCTGGTAAGCATGTCCACCACGCCCCTCCCCACCGTGCCGAGCCCGCACAGCCCGAGCTTGAACTTCATTGACATATTACCTCCCCCCTCTAAAAAACAAGGCCCGTCTCCACCTGGAGACGGGTAATCCGCGGTTCCACCCCAGTTGGCCGCACGGGCCCCCTCGGCGGGTTCTAACGGTCCCCACCGGTCCCCCCTACTGGCCTTTCAGGGGGACTGCTCGCCGGTGGTCTTCACCGGGCTCCGATGAAGGGGGCTCGCAGCCGGTGACCCCCTCTCTCTGACATCTTCTGCCAGGCTACTCTCCGGGTCCTCGCAGTTGTTAACGAGTATTGTACCTCATCAGCCCTTGGGCCACAAGGCTCACAGTTAATTGTGCTAGCCGGATATGTCCGAGTATTCAAGATATGCTGTACCGGGCTACGTTAATCGTCCTCTCGCAGGGGGAAGTAGGTATAGGCGTGACCCAGCCTGCGCAGCGCCCTGCGCAGCTCCCTCTCCCCCACGGGGCCGACGACGGCGCCGAACCCGGCCTGCCTTCGCCAGGACCTCGCCAGCACCAGGCCCTCCTCCCGGAGGCGGTCGGGCTCGATGCGCAGGCGGAGGTAGTAGCGGCCGCGGTAATCGAAGGCCGGGGCCGGCGACTCGTGGATGGTGGGGACCTTCCACGCGGGTATCTGCAGAGCTCCCGCACCCCGAGCCACGGCCACCAAGTCCCCGGCTAGGGCGCTGGCCGTGGCGGGGCCGCCCGCCCCAGGCCCTGAGAAGACCACCTCTCCCACCTGATCGGCCTTGACGCGGACGGCGTTATCGGCCCCCCTCACCGCAGCCAGGGGATGGTCGGCGGCGATGAGGGTGGGGACGACCGACAGCTCGAGCCGGCCGCCCTCTGACGAGGCCCGGGCCAGGAGCTTGATGACCGCGCCCAGCCTGGCCGCGTTCTGGTGGTCCTCCGGCGTGACCTCCTCTATCCCTCTGGTCTTGACCCAGGCCACGGGAACCGGCCGGTCGAAGGCCAGGCTGGCCAGGATCGCCAGCTTCCTGGCCGCGTCGAAGCCCTTGATATCCTCAGTGGGGTCGGCCTCGGCATAACCCCTCCTGCGGGCCTCGGCCAGGGCCGACTCGAAGCTGGCGCCCTCCCGCATGGCGTCGAGGATGAAGTTGGTGGTGCCGTTCAGGATCCCCTCGACGAGGCTCACCCGGTTGGCCGCGAGGCTGGTGGTGAGCGGGCCGATGACGGGTACGCCGCCGGCCACGCTGGCCTCGAAGAGGAACATGCGGCGAGGCCGCTCGGCAGCCGCCAGCAGTTTGGGGCCGGAGCCGGCGACCAGCTCCTTATTGGCCGTCAGCACGTGCTTGCCCCTCTCCAGGGCCCGTAGGAGGTACTGGGTCGCCGGCTCCACCCCGCCCATGGCCTCCACCACCACGTCCACGTCCGAGGACAGGACCTCCTCGGGATCGGTGGTAAGGGTGCCGCGCCAGCTCCCCAAGTTCCGCGGCTTGGCCGGGTCACGCACCAGCGCCGTGGTCACGAGGGGCAGGACGCCAGTGCGGCGCCATACCTCTTGGGCGTTGGCCTCCAACAGCCTCACCAGGCTGCTCCCCACCGTACCCAGGCCCAAGAGCCCCACCTTGATCACCCTATCGGCCACGACCCTCGACCTCCCCTTGCTCCAACGCCTCCCTCAGGACGTCGCCCACCTGCTCCCCCTCGAGCAGGAAGGCGTCATGTCCGTAGGGGGAGGAGATCTCACGATAGTCCACCTCTATCCCCGCCCCTCTGAGCTCCCTCTCAAGGGCTTGGATGTGCTCTGTGGAATACAGGACGTCGCTGTCGATGCCCACCAGGACCACGCGGCCCCGTATCCGCCCAAGCGCCTGCCTGAGGGACCCCCTGCCCCAGGCCAGGTCGAAGAGGTCCATGGCCTGCGTGAGGTAAAGGTAGGAATTGGCGTCAAACCTCTCCACCAGCTTCCGCCCCTGATGCCTCAGGTAGCTCTGGATCTGGAAGGGTACACCGTCAACAAGGGGCAGGGTCCCCCGCAGCGCCTCCCCCGTCCACTGCCTGCCGAAGCGGGCCTCCAGGGACGCGTCGGACCTATAGGTGAGCATGGCCAGCATCCTGGCCGTGGCCAGCCCGGCGCCCGGCCCCGCCGTGCCGTAGTACCAGCCTCCCCGCCAGCCGGGGTCGCCGACGATGGCCTGTCGCATGACCTCGTGGTAGCCTATGGCGGTGGCCGTATGGGCGGCGGGGGTGGCTATGGGCACGTAGACGTCGGCCGAACCGGGATAGGTCACCGCCCATTCCAGCACCTGCATGCCGCCCATGGAGCCCCCGATGATGGCCCTAAACCTCCTTATGCCGAGCGAGGAGGCCAGACGCCTGCTCGCCCTCACCATGTCCCGGATAGTGAGGGCCGGAAAGGTGGGGCCGTAGGGCCTGCCGGTCCTGGGGTCCGATGAGGAGGGGCCGGTGGACCCGTGGCAGCTGCCGGGAACGTCCACGCAGAGCACGAAGTAGCGGGAGGTGTCCACCGGCCTGCCCGGCCCCACGACATCCTCCCACCACCCCGGGACGCCGCTCTCACCGCGGGAGACGTGGGAGTCGCCGGTCAGGGCGTGACAGACCAGAACGGCGTTGTCCCCCCTGAACTCGCCGAAGGTCTCGTAGGAGAGGGTCAGGGAGGGAAGCGAGCCGCCGAGCTCCATCCGGAAGGGGCCGAAGGAACGCCGGCCTTTCTGCAGTTCTGTCCGCCCACGGTCGGGGTACTCATCGGCCCAACAGTGCTGGCTCATCGCGTCACCCTCCCGAGAGCGTAATCGAGGTCCTCGATCAGGTCGCGGACGTCCTCAAGGCCCACCGAGATCCTGATCATGTCGTCGGTCACGCCGCCCTTGGCCCTCTCCTCTGCCGTCAGCTGCGCGTGGGTGGTGCTGGCCGGGTGGATGACCAGCGACCTGGCGTCGCCTACGTTGGCCAGGAGGGAGAAGAGGGACAGGGAGGACAGGAGCCTCTTCGCGGCCTCGTATCCCCCGCGCACGCCGAAGGCCAAGATCCCGCCCTGGCCCTCGGGAAGGTACCGCAGGGCCCTCTCGTAGCTGGGGTGAGAGCAAAGGCCGGGATAGCTCACCCAGGATACGGCGGGGTGGTCCGCCAGGTGCCGGGCTATGGCCAGCGCGCTCTCGCTGTGCCGCCTCATACGCAGGGAGAGGGTCTCGAGCCCCTGGATGAACAGGAAGGCGTTGAAGGGGCTCATACAGGAACCCAGGTCCCTGAGCAGCTGGAGGCGGGCCTTGGCTATGAAGGCGGCCGGGCCGAACTTCTCGACGAAGACGAGCCCGTGGTAGGTGGGGTCGGGCTCACAGAGCTCGGGGAACCTGCCGCGCGTCCAGTCGAACCGGCCCGAATCGACCACGACCCCGCCGATAGAGGTGCCGTGGCCGCCGATGTACTTGGTGGTGGAGTGGACGACGATATGTGCCCCGTGGTCGAAGGGTCGACACAGGTAGGGGCTGGCGAAGGTATTGTCCACTATCAGGGGGACCCCGGCCTCCTCCGCCACCTGACCCAGAGCCTGCAGGTCGGGCACATCCAGGCTGGGGTTGCCTATCGTCTCCACGTACAGGGCCTTGGTGCGGTCGTTGATGGCCCGGGCGAAGGAGTCCGGGTCCGCGGAGTCCACGAACAGGACCCTGACGCCGAATCTCCGCAGCGTGCTGGAGAAGAGGGTATAAGTCCCGCCGTAGAGGCTGGAGCCGGCCACGATCTCGTCTCCCGCCCCGGCTATGGTCAGCAAGGCGTAGGTGGCCGCGGCCTGGCCCGAGGATACGGCCAGGGCCCCCACCCCGCCCTCCAGGGCCGCCATTCGTTCCTCGAAGGCCGCCACGGTGGGGTTTCCGATCCGGGTGTAGATGAACCCGGGCTCCTCGAGGGCGAAGAGCCTAGCAGCGTGGTCGGCGTCCCTGAAGACGAAGGACGTGGTCTGGTAGAGGGGCACGCTCCGCGCCCCCGTGGCGGGATCGGGGCTGCCCCCTGCGTGAACGGCCAGGGTGTCAAAACGTCTTGCTACGGTCATTGAAAGAGCCTCCTTCCGGTGGAGGCCCTGAGCGACGCGGCTTTTTGAACTCAAAAGCCCCTTCTGAGAGAAGGGGCTCTAATGAACTACAGCCGACCTCCTTATCTCTCAGAACCTCCACGGTTCTGCAGGAATTGGCACCTTGCCCGTACGTAGACGGGTGGTTGCCGGGTTTCATTGGGCCAGTCCCTCCACCACTCTTGATAAGAAGTCCTGCCTGCCGTTATTAAATTGTTGGTTGCATTTTACCACCCTAAATTGCCGGGTGTCAATACCCCTTCGCCCTCACCTCGTCCCCCGCAGCGGCGGCGACGGGTCCCTCGACCACGCTCTCCAAGAGCGCGGCCGCCGATTGAAGGTGCTTTAGGGCCTTACGCACCTCCTCCCTGTCCTCCTGGCCCGGGGACAGGGCGGCTAGAAGCTGCCCTACGCGGTAATGGGCGGCCAGGGCTCGGTAGGGTCCCAGGGGGACCTCTGGCTGTACGGGATGGCTCCTCCCCGTCGCCTGTAGTTCGAAGACCTGCCCGTATTGGGGCACCTCCACGGGGAAGCCCAGCTCCCTGCCGATGAGCTCGGCGAGGACCTTCTGGGCCTCCTCCTCCCCGTGCACGAGAAACACCTGTGCCGGAGGCCCCTGCAGGCTCCCCAGCCAGGCTAGGAGCTCGGCCTGGTCCGCGTGGGAGGAGAACCCCTCTATCTTCCGGATGGCCGCCCTCACGACTATCTCCTCGCCGTGTATCCTGACGGTCTTGGCGCCGTCCAGGATCCTTCGGCCCAAGGTCCCGTGGGCCTGATAGCCCACGAACAGGATGGTGCACTCGGGCCGCCAGAGGTTATGCTTGAGGTGGTGCTTGATGCGCCCGGCGTCACACATCCCGCTGGCGGAGATGATGATGGCGCCGCCCTTGATCTCGTTCAACGCCATGGATTCCTCTGTGGTACGGGCGTACCGTAGGCCGGGCAGGTGCAGGGGGCAGGCCCCGGTGGCCTCCATCAGGGCCGTGGTCTCCTCGTCGTAGTACTCCGGGTGCCGACAGAAGATCTCGGTGGCGGAGATAGCCAGGGGGCTGTCGATGTACACATCGCGGGCCCGGATCTCCCCGGCCTCAATGAGGTTATTCAGGGCCAGGAGGAGGTCTTGAGTCCTCTCCACGGCGAAGGCCGGGATGATGAGGTTGCCGCCCCGGGCGAAGGTCTCCTTGATGACCTCGGCGAGCTGGGCCTCCACATCCTCGGTATCGCGCTGCAGGCGATCGCCGTAGGTGGACTCCATGACCACGTAATCGGCGCTGCCCACGATGGCCGGGTCCCGAACGATGGGATGCCCGGGGCCCCCGAGGTCGCCCGTGAAGACGATCTTCACCTCCCCGACCCACATCTCGATCAGGGCGGAGCCGAGAATGTGCCCGGCCTCCCGGAAGCGCACTTTAATGTTCGGCGTCAGGGTTACGACCTCGCGGTACCGCACCGGCCTGAAATTCGGCAGGCAGGCAAAGGCATCCCTCGCCGTGTATATCGGCTGCAGAAGGGGCTTGCCGGCCCTCCGCGCCTTGCGGTTCTTCCGCTCCACCTCCATCTCCTGAATGTGGCCGCTGTCGGGCAGGAGGATCCCGCACAGGTCCGCCGTGCCGTGGGTGGCGACGACCGGGCCGTCGTATCCCCCGAGGAACAGCTTGGGGATCAGGCCTGAGTGGTCGATATGGGCGTGAGTCAGCAATACGAAGTCTATGTCCCCCGGCCGGAAGGGGAAATCCCGATAGTTCCTCTCCCGGATCTCCCTGGTCCCTTGAAACATGCCGCAGTCCACCAACACCCTCGTGTCACCGGCCTCAACCAAAAAGCAGGAGCCGGTGACCGTACGCGCGGCGCCGTAGAAGGCTAACTTCAGCATGACGGCCTCCTTAAGAAGGGCTTTTGTCTAGGGATTCTCGGCCGGCGAGAGCGACTCCTGCTCCCAGCGAGGGGAACCTGGGAGAGAATCCGGGGCCTCCTCAGGAGTCGAGGAGCCCCGCGAAGAGACAGGTGGGTGACACATCGCTGTCGGCGCTGAGCTCTCGGTCCAGGAGGAAATATTCTCTCTGGTAGAGACGGAGGATCTCCTCTTCGGGGAAGTTGAGGTACCAGCGAAGCACGTGATTCTGGGTGCGGTGCTTTCGCACGGCCTCGAGCTTGACCCGCGCGGCCTCTCCCAGCTCCAGGGTTACGTTTATGCTGGATTCCTCCACGCCGGGACGGTCGCGCCCGACGGTGCGCCAAAAACTGGCGGGGAAGACGGCGTAAAAGAGCCTGGGCACAGTCCATCCCCTCTCCCCGCAGAGGGCGACGGCCCGGCGGGCGGCCCGGTGGACGGCCCGGTGATCGGGATGTCCGGACAGGCCGTCCGGGGGGAAGGTGACCACGACGTGGGGACGCCAGGCCAGCAGGGCCTCAGCTATCTCGCCGGCCATCTCCCCAGTGGGCTGCTCGGAGAGGGTGCCGTCGCGGTAATCGAGGAACTGAACCTCGGAGATCCCCAGGGTGACCGCCGCCCGGATCACCTCCTCTGTCCTCACCCGGGGCAGCTCCTCCCGGGCGCACACGGGAGGGATGCCGGTCCTCCCGGCCTCGCCCCGGGTTGCGCAGAGGAGATAGACCTCCACCCCTTGGGAGGAATAGTGGGCGGCGGTGCCGCCGGTTATGAAGGATTCATCGTCCGGGTGAGCGTATACGAAGGCCATCCTCGCTCCTCTGAACATGCCCTATCCCCTTCACGTATTGAGCTCGTATATTATCCTCAGCCCTTTGATGGTCAGCAGCGGGTCGACCGCCTGGATGGTCTCCGATACCCCGGCCACGAGCTCTGCTAGTCCTCCCGTGGCCACGACCATGGGCTCCTCGCCCAGCTCCTCGGCGATCCGCCGATTCAGGGCGTCGACCTGACCGGCGAAGCCGAACACGATGCCCGACTGCATGCTGTGGATCGTGTTCTTGCCGATAACAGAAGGGGGCTCTCTGAGCTCAATCTTCGGCAGCTTGGCCGCCCTGTGGAAGAGGGCCTCGGTCGAGATCCCTATCCCCGGGGCTATGGCGCCGCCGAGGTACTCCCCCTGGCGCGAGATGACGTCGAAGGTGGTGGCGGTGCCGAAGTCGACCACTATCACCGGCCCGCCGTACTCCCTGTGAGCCGCGGCGGCGTTCACGATCCGGTCCGCTCCCACCTCCCGGGGGTTATCGTAGAGCACCCGCACCCCGGTCTTGATGTTGGGGCCGATTATGAGCGGCTTGACCTTGAGGTAGCCGGAGCACAGTTCCCGGAAGGTACCCACCAGGGGCGGCACTACCGAGGCCAATACGGCGCCGTCGACCTCCTCCATGGACATCCCCACCATGTCCATAAGCCCCTTGATCAGCACCGCGTAATCATCGGCCGTCCTGCTCCTGTCGGTGGAGAGCCTCCACTGGTGCTGGAGCTCCTCTCCCTGGAAGAGCCCGATAACCACGTTGGTGTTCCCCACGTCTATGGCCATTAACAAGGTCCTCACCTCCACCAAAAGAGAGGACGCGTCTCCGCGCCCTTCGACCGCTCCCTTAGTATTCTACCACAGACCGCCGATTCCCTGCCTCGGTTCCAACTGGCCCAGCAGCTCGCGGTGGAAGACCGCCTGGGCGCTAGCGGCCGCGTCTCTCGTGCAAGTACCGATGAAAGGGCTCAAGCCAGCCTGGGTTCTCGCTTGCGAACTCCACGAAGGCAGCGATATGTCCCAGCGTCTCCTCGCTGACCAGGTGTTCGATGCGCTCCGTGTCCTGCAGGAGGTTAGCCCTCACCCCGAGCAGCTCTAGAAAGGTCGCCAGGGTCTCATGCCGCTTTAGGAGGAGCCTGCCGGCCTGCCGGCCCGACTCCGTGAGCGACAGGATCCCGTAGGGCTCGTACTTAAGATGCCCCTGTTCGGCCAGCTTCCTCACCATCTTACTGGCTGACGAGGGCTGCACGTTAAGGGCCAGCGCCAGGTCGTTGACCCGGGCGTAACCGCTCTCCCCCGCGATGCGGTATATCATCTCCAGGTAGTCCTCCATGCTGGGAGTGAGGTCGCCCTCCTCCCTGCTCTCCATGGAGTAGCCACGAAAGGTGCGGAACTTATCCCGGTCCATCTCATCACCTCCCCACCTTGATCCTATGCGGGCGCCGAGGAGGAGTTAGCCGCCGCCAAGAGTGTTGACTGTGACAAAAAGGCCACCTGCCTCATATCCTGCGTGTAGGGAACTAACCTGGGGAGGCGGGCGCGGTGGTCGAACCTCTGGGCTCCGTCCCGGTCGGCTGTGAGGCCGTAGTGCAGGGGTTACGCAAAGGCCGGTCACAAAGGCGTCTCCTGGACCTCGGCTTCGTGCCGGGGACCCGGGTGAGGGTCGTGAGGGCAAGCCCCCTGGGCGACCCCCGGGCCTATCTCGTCCGGGGGACAGTTATCGCCCTCCGCCGGGAAGATGCCGCTGAAGTTATGGTCTCACGGGGAAGGTGATGGTGTGGTCGCCGGTGTCATAGCTCTAGCGGGAAACCCCAATACGGGAAAGAGCACCCTGTTCAACGCCCTCACCGGGCTCAGGCAACACACCGGTAACTGGCCGGGAAAGACCGTACTGGTGGCCTGGGGCGAGGCCTTATACCGGGGCCGGCGCTACCAGATCGTGGACCTCCCCGGCACTTACTCGCTGACCGCCGCCTCGCCCGAGGAGGAGGTGGCCCGCGACTTCCTGTGCCTTAGGAGGCCGGACGTGACTGTAGTGGTGACCGACGCCACCTGCCTTGAGCGCAACCTCAGCCTGGTGCTGCAGGTGCTGGAGGTCACCTCCCGTGCCGTGGTGTGCGTGAACCTGATCGACGAGGCCCGCCGCAAGGGCCTCTTCGTGGACGTGGATGTGCTGTCCGAAGAGCTGGGCGTGCCCGTGGTGGCCACGTCAGCCAGGAGGCGTGAGGGGCTAGGCCTGCTGATGGAGAAGGTAGACGCGGTGGCCCGTGGAAGGATCAAGCCCAACGCCCGGCCTGTGGTCTACAGCGCGCCGGTGGAAGAGGCGGTCCGTCAGCTGCAGGGGCGACTTCGAGCCCTGGGTATCAACGGCAGGCTGGGGCGCTGGGCCGCCCTGCGGTTGCTCGAGGGAGAGACGTCCCTCCTGGCTACCCTGAGACGCTGCGCCGGAGGGGGCGATCCGGCGGAGAGGGTGATCCACCCTGAGCTGGCAAGACATAGATGTTCCTAGAATGACGCCCGAGGGCCAGGTCAGGGAGGAGATAGCGACGAGGATATATCAGCGGGCTGAGGAGATAGCCTCCAGGGCCCTACGCCCCCTGGAGCGCCCACGGCCCGCCTGGGACGAAGGGCTGGACGCGCTGCTGACCTCGCGGTGGCTCGGGTTCCCGGTGATGTTCGGCCTCCTGGGCCTCGTCCTCTGGCTCACCATAGTGGGCGCCAACTATCCCTCTGAGCTCTTGGCCACCGGGCTCTTCTGGCTGGAGGGGAAGTTAAGCCAGCTGCTGCTGGCCCTGGGTGCCCCGGCCTGGGTTCACGGCCTGCTGGTCTTTGGCGTCTACCGCGCCGTGGCCTGGGTCGTGGCCGTGATGCTACCCCCCATGGCCATATTCTTCCCCCTGTTCTCGCTTCTGGAGGACCTGGGCTACCTCCCCAGGGTGGCTTTCAACCTCGACCGTCTCTTCAAAGCAGCGGGCGCCCACGGCAAACAGGCCCTGACCATGTGTATGGGGTTCGGTTGCAACGCCGCCGGCGTCACCTCGTGCCGGATAATCGACTCACCGCGGGAGAGGCTGGTGGCGGTGCTGACCAACACCTTCGTCCCCTGTAACGGCCGTTTTCCCCTTCTCATAACCCTGGCCATCCTCTTCATGGGCCGCTCCTCGGTCATGGCCGCGGCCGTAGTCGCCGGCACCGTCCTCCTCGGGGTGGCGGTGTCCCTCACGGTATCCTGGGCCCTGTCCAGGACCCTCCTGCGGGGCACGCCGGGCGGCTTCGCCCTTGAGCTGCCACCTTACCGCTGGCCCCAGGTGGGCAGGGTGCTCGTGCGATCTTTCCTGGATCGCACGGCCTTCGTCTTGGCGCGTGCGGTAACTCTGGCGGCCCCCGCAGGGGCCATCATCTGGCTCTTGGGCAACACGTCCGTGCAGGGGGCCAGCCTACTGTCCCACGCGGCCTACCTGCTGGACCCGCTGGGCAGGGCGCTAGGGATGGACGGCTTCATCCTGCTGGCCTTCCTCTTGGCCCTGCCGGCCAACGAGCTCGTGATACCCATAATGCTGATGGGGTACCTGTCGGCGGGGACGATGGTGGAGCTGAACGGGCTAGAGGCCCTGGGGACGATCCTCACCGAGAGGGGCTGGAGCTGGCTCACGGCCCTCTCGGTAATGTTGTTCTCCCTCCTCCACTACCCGTGCGGGACCACCCTCCTGACCATATACCGTGAGACGGGCAGGGTCGGATGGGCGCTCCTCGGGGCCCTCATCCCCCTCTCGGTGGCCACCCTGGTCTGTTACGGGATCAACGCACTCGCCCACATCCTCTCCTGAGGGCACCCACTACGGCTCATGCGGAGGCCCGCCGTTCCTGAGGCGGGCCGGTGTAAGGGCAGCACCAGGAGAGCCAGCCACTGCGTGTACGTACCCAATATCCTCAAAGACAACCAACAGCGATCCCATAACCGTCCTGTTGGCGCACATTACCCAGCCCAGAATGAAGGGCGTTATCATGCGTTTCTAGTAGTCCACACCTGCTACCTCCGCTGCCCGGACCCCTCACGATATCATGAGCAGGTTCACTTTGTCCATGGCCAGGAGAACTCCCAGGGCCACCAGCAACCAGCCGGCCACCCGGTTGACCACGGGCAGGGCGGCCAGCACCTCCTTCCTGCTGAGAAGGCCGCCGAGGAAGGTCGCAGCCAACATGAAAGGGATGCCCATGCCTAGGGAGAAAATAGACAGGAGGAGCCCTCCCCAGAGAGAGGTCGACTGGCTAGCGGCCAGCACTAGGACCGAGGCGAGCACGGGGCCCACGCACGGCGTCCAGCCCAGGGAGAAGACCATCCCCATGCCCAGGGCGGCAAAGGGGGTCATGGTCACGGGCCGGTAGGTGGCCCGTGCCTCCCGGTAGAGGAGGGGCAACTTTATCAACCCGGACATGTGCAGGCCGAAGATGATGATAACGAGGCCGCTGAGCCTAGTGATCAACCCCTTGTAGAGGGATATATACTGGCCGAGCCAGCTGGCTGTCACGCCCATGGCCGTGAAGACGAGGAAGAAGCCCAGGACGAACATGAGGGCGTTTACGATCAGAGTTCGCCGCGACCCGCTGCCGGCGAGGGTAGTCAGATAGGCCGGGAGGACTGGGACTATACAAGGCGAGAAAAAGGCCACCAGTCCCGCTCCGAAGGCGGCGAACAGGGAGACTTCGGTCGTCAAAGCATCACCCCCTGAATACGATGAAGGCATTACAGAAGGAGTAGTTCTACGTCAGCCCCAAGAATCCTATAACAACCCCAATGGGAGGTATCGGCATGCACGTCAAGTTCCGGGCGGCCTGCCTGCAGCTTCCAGCCCGTCCCCTCGACCGGGCGGATGAGAACCTGAGGGCGGCCGAGAATATGGTGAGGGAGGCGAGAGCGCGCAGGGCCGAGCTGATCGTCCTCCCCGAATGCACTTATCCCGGGTACTACCTCTCCGGCTGGGACGAGCTCAGGCGGGCACGCCGCCTGCCCACGCCGGCGGACGCCCTGGAGTTCTTCGCGGAACTGGCCCGGCGGGAGTCCGTCCATATCTGCGTGGGGCTGGTGGAGGACGTGGGAACCCGGCGTTACAACTCCGTGTTCATGCTCTCCCCCTCCGGCGAGATCCTGGGTCGTAATAGAAAGCTGTTCCTCTGGCACTTCGATGAACGCTGGTTCGACCGCGGCGACGTCCTGGAGACCGTAGAGGCCCTGGGTACCTCCTTCGGCATGTTCGTCTGCGCCGACGGCAGGCTGCCGGAGATACCCCGCACCTTAGCCCTGAAGGGCGCCAGGGTGTTTCTGGACAGCACGAACTGGGTGGCCACGGGCTTCGACCGGGAGGCCCTCACCAACCCGCAGCCGCGATTCATGATGCAGGCGCGTGCCGTGGAGAACGGGGCCTGGGTCCTGGCGGCGAACAAGGTGGGGATGGAGGCGGGGTCGGTGGTCTTCTGCGGGCTCAGCATCATCGTGAGCCCCGCTGGCGAGGTCGTGGCCCGCGCCCCAGCCCTCGAACCGGCCGTCATCGTCGCCGAGGTCACGGTGACCGACGCCCCACCCCTCCTGCGTGCACGGCGCCCCGAAGCCTATCCCCTCTGGGCCGCGCCCGCCGGGGCCGTCGATAGGGGGGCACCGGGGCAGGTCTACCTGGGCCTGGCCCAGGTCAGCGGGTCGGACCTCCATCGCTGCCTACGTTTATTCACCGAACAGGGCGCCGACATAGCAGTGGTGCCCGGAGATGACCGCGCGCGGGCCCAAGAAGCCTCGCGGAGCTTCCGCGGCGTGTTGGTGATGGGCCACGAGACCCGGGCCTGGGCCTTTATGGACGGCAAGCTCCTCGGCGCCCAGGGGCTGGTCCACGGGGGGAAGGAGAGGGGCTTTAGGCTCATAGAGACGCCTGTGGGCCGCCTTGGGCTCCTCCCGGGCCGGGACGGCCTGTTCCCCGAGGCTGCCCGCCAGCTCGCGCTCCTCGGCGCGGACCTCATAATCTGGACCACGGGAGAGGAGCGGTTCCACGCGAGCCTGTACCCGACGCGGGCCGCCGAGAACAGGGTCTTCCTGGCCTCGTGCGCCAGGCCTCCCGGTCCTACCGCCGTCTACAACCCCGACGGGGCCCTCCTGGCGGCGGCCTTCCCGGGGGAGGACCAGGTCATCTTGGCTAGGCTGGACCTGCCCTTGGCCGAACACAAAGAACTGGTGCCCGGGACGGACGTGGTCCGCGACCGGACACCAGAGCTCTACCTTCCCTAGGCCAAGATGCGGGCCTTGGCGTAGGTACGAAAGGCCCGGGTGATCTGGACCTTGACCCTCTCTCCCACCTTATTGCCCGCGCCCTCTATGTCCACGACGTAACCCTCCACGCGGGCTATACCGTCAAAGAGGTTGGACACGTGGGGCTCCTCGACCTTAAGCTCTAGGACCTGGCCGGCCTTCACCGGCAGGGCCTTCTCCTGTACCTCGTCCTTGGAGCCGAGGGCCTTGAGCCGCATGTCCTCGATATGACAGTCGTCGGAGCCCTTGATGAAGATGCTCTTCCTGAGGTCCTTCTCCAGCTCCTTGAGCGCCTGTCCCCCCGAGCCTATCACCAGGGCCGCCACGGAGGGATGCACCTCGATGAGAATGGCATCGGAGGTGCTCTGCCGCAAGATCCTCCGGATCTCCCGCCGCACCCTGCGGGCCATGGTCTCCTCCGAGAGGACCTTGCCCCGCCCTTCACAGTAGGGGCACTGCTTCTGGAGGGTCTGGTCGAGGCCCTGCCGGACCTTCTTGCGGGTCATCTCCACCAGGCCGAGCTGGGTGATCCCCAGGATGTGGGCCTTTGTCCTGTCGCGCCTCAGGGACTCCTCCAGGGCCTGCAGGACCCTCTGACGGTGGCGGTGAGATTCCATATCGATGAAATCAATGACTATGATGCCTCCGATATCCCTGAGCCTCAACTGCCTGGCTATCTCCCGCGCGGCCTCCAGGTTGGTCTTCAAGACCGTATCTGCCAGGTTGGTTGACCCCACGTACTTGCCCGTGTTCACGTCGATGGCCGTGAGGGCCTCCGCCTGGTCGATGACGATGTACCCCCCGCACTTGAGCCACACACGCCTCTTGAGGGCCTTGTCGATCTCGGCCTCCAGGCCGTAGAAGTCGAAGATGGCCTGGTCCTTGTTCCTGTACAGGCTGACGCGTCCCTTGAGGGAGGGCGAGATGAAGTCGAGCAGCTCCATAATGCGATCGTACTCGTGGCGGGAGTCCACGACCAGCTTGTTCACGTCATCGGTAAACATGTCGCGAACGACGCGGAACACTAGGCCGAGGTCCCTGTGGAGCAGGGCCGGGGCGCGGGTGTTCTTGGCCCGGTTCTGTATCCTGCCCCAGAGCTTGACGAGGAAGTCCACGTCTTGGGCCAGGTCACTTTCCTCGTGGCCCTCGGCCACGGTCCGTACTATGAGCCCGGCGCCCTCGGGCCTGACCTTCTCCGCCAACCTGCGGAGGCGCGACCTCTCCTCGTCGTCCTGGATGCGTCGCGAGACCCCCACGTAATCCACCATGGGCATCAGCACCAGGTATCTCCCGGGCAGAGTTATGTGGCGAGAGACCCGGGCCCCCTTGGCGCCGATGGGCTCCTTGACCACTTGGACCAGGATCTCCTGGCCCTCGTTGAGCACGTCCTTTATGGACAAGTTCTTGACGTCCTCATAGTCATCGTCGTCCTCGCCGTTCCGGGGGGGCAAGGCATCGTCGATGTATAAGAAGGCGTTTCGCTCAAGACCTATGTCGACGAAGGCCGCTTGCATTCCCGGCAACACGTTCTCGACCTTGCCCTTATAAATATTGCCGACCACTCGCTGGCTTACGGGTCGTTCGATATAGAGTTCAACTAATTCATTCTCCTCGAGGAGGGCGGCCCGCGTCTCCTCCGAACCGGCGTTAATGACAATCTCCTTATACATGATGTCGACTACCTCTCTTCAAAAAGGAACGAATTCAATAAGGATCCCGTGGATCGTTCACAAAACTCCTGATGAAATCGGGTCGCAGAGGTCGAGGGGGTCGGTGGAACTATGTTCGGTCCTGCGGAACAGCCTGATTCGCTCGATGTGAAGGAGTGGGAACTCCACCTCCAAGGGGCATCGCCGCCCTACGGCCTCCATCACCTCCTCGGGCCTGACGCTCCCTTTGTTACCCACCGCGAGGGTCATCTCGAAGAGATAATACCGGTCCTCTGCTCCCTCTGGGACCGTAAAGTCGAATAGCCGGCGCGATCCCCATCCCACAAAAGCCAGTTCATAAATGCCTGGTCGTAAGTCCTTCTTCTTGGTCTTCCCTTTCGCCTCCTTCCGGATGATAATTTCCCCCTCACTCAATATATTCTCTAAAACTTCAGCAATTCTATCCCTCATCCCGGCAGGGCCGCGGGCTACGACCCTGTACTCCGCGGCGTTTATGAAGGACATGAGGCTCTCGACTTTCCCGCGAACCAGGCCCCCCGCCAGGAGCCGTAGGCCCGGCGGCATGGCACCGGCCAGGGTCGGCAGCACGGAGTCGCTGTATTCGGTCAATTCTAGATCCAGGTATTCAGCCCGGCTCACCACGCCGAGGGGCAACGGAGGGCCGAAGGACACTTTGGGCCGGGGGTTGAACCCCTGAGAGTAGGCCACGGGGGTACGCGCCCGCCTCAGGGCCCTCTCGATGGCCCGCGACCTGTCCAGGTGGGAAATGTATCTGGCCGGGCCGGCTACCGAATACCTCAACCTGACGATGGGGCTCATGTCCTATCAGCCCTCTCCACCTGTACTCCGTAGTCCATACACACTCCGCAGACCGAACACACCGCCCAACGACAGTCCGGAGTGGTCTGCCCCGCGAAGGCGCGTTCCCGCTCGGCCTCTAGGAACTCCTTGCGGACCCCGGAGTCGATATGGTCCCAGGGGAGCGGCGCGGCGGGGTCGCGCGAGCCGGTGTACTCCTCGATATTAATCCCCGTCTCCCGGAAGGCCTGCAGCCACTTGTCGTAGGAGAAGTGCTCGCTCCAACCGTCGAAGGTACAGCCGAGGCGCCAGGCGCGTTCGAGGGCGTCTGCCAGGCGCCTGTCCCCACGGGCGAACACGGCCTCGACACGGCTCAGCCTAGGATCGTGCCAGTCGAAGTCTATGCGGCGGCGTGGGAGCTCGCGCTTGAGGAGCTCGATCCTGCGCTCCACTTCCGGCAACGGCAGCTGGGGCTCCCACTGGAAGGGCGTATGGGGCTTCGGGACGAACACGGACACGCTGACGGTGAGGTTCAGGCGCTTGCCACGGTACCTGCCCTCTCGCCGGCCCCTTGCCTCCAGGGCCATAATGCGCTTGCAGATATCGGCAATACCCAGCACGTCAGCCTCCTCCTCGCCGGGGAGACCGAGCATGAAGTAGAGCTTGAGGGAGTGCCACCCGGCGGACAGGGCCGCATCGACGGTGGTCATGAGGTCTTCGTCGGTCACTCCCTTGTTGATGATGTCCCTGAGCCTCTGAGTCCCGGCCTCGGGGGCGAAGGTCAGGCCCGTCTTCCTGACCCTCTGGACCTCCTGGGCCAGGCCCACGGCGAAGCTGTCTACCCGCAGGGAGGGAAGGGACACCCCAACGCCCCGCGGGCCGTGCTCGGCTATGAGGGACTTCAACACGGGCTCAATCCTGGAATAGTCGCAGGTCGCCAGGGAGACCAGCGACACCTCGTTAGACCCGGTATTATCCACGGCCTCCCGCACCAGATGGCGAATTCGCTCCTCGGAGCGCTCCCTGACCGGCCGGTAGATCATACCGGCCTGACAGAAACGACAGCCCCGCGAGCACCCGCGGAAGACCTCCACCATGACCCGGTCGTGGACCGCCTGTATATACGGGACGATGGGGTTGGTGGGGAAGTCCAGCTGGTCGAGGTCGCGAACTATGCGGCGGCGGACGGGCATGGGCGCTCCCTCTAGAGGCTCCACCCCCACAAAGGCGCCCTCACGGTGGATGGGACGATACAGGGAGGGCACGTAAACCCCTTCGATGCGCGAGAGCTGCCTGAGCCTCTCCGCCCTAGTCATCCCGATGCGCTTCTGGTGAATGACGGCGTCGAGGATCTCGTGTATCACCTCTTCCCCCTCTCCGATCACGATGGCGTCGAAGAAGGGGGCTACGGGTTCAGGGTTGAAGGCGCAGGGCCCGCCCGCGATGACCAGGGGATGCTCCTCATTGCGATCTAGGGCCCGCAGGGGTATGCCAGCTAGGTCCAGCATATTGAGGATATTGGTGTAGGTCATCTCGTACTGAAGGGTAAAGCCCACTACGTCGAACTCCCGGACGGGGCGCCAGGACTCGAGGGTGAAGAGAGGAAGGCGCCTCTTGCGCATCTCGGCCTCCATGTCCGTCCACGGGGCGAAGACCCTCTCGCAAAGGGCATCATCCCTCTTGTTTATGGCATGATAGAGGATGACCGACCCCAGATGAGACATCCCTACCTCGTAGACATCCGGAAAGGCTAGGGCAAACCTAACCTCTACCCGATCGTGGTCCTTGTGTACGGAATTGAGCTCCTCGCCAAGGTAGCGGGCCGGCTTGCTTACCGATAGTAACAACTCCCGTTTTTCGTGTTCTTGCATAGACGTCAACCCCTTCGCGGCACAACAAAGAAAGACCGTACTCCACGGCCTTGTTCGCCCGTTGTTATTATACCCCAACGGGGCATAATAAGCCATCTGTGTACCTGAACAGTCCGTGTAAAGAGAAAGTAGGCAAACCTCCGAGATTGATGAACTCGATTGCGCCCCTTCGATGCCGACTCGAGAGAGTTCACGGAGTACGTCCTTGATCCGGGTCGGGCGGCATGGATGCCTGTAGCCACGCCGCAGGGTCTTCTACCTTCGTAGGCTTTGAGTTCCGAACAGGGAGATCTGAGCCCACGGCAGTCTGCACCAAATCCCTCACAGAGGGTGCGGTACATGAAAGAAAGGTCAGAGAAGAACAGACGGGGGTGGCTACTTTTCTTGTCCGAAAGTGGACATTCCTAAGTGGCCGTTGACAAAATTCAAGAGGTGGGCGTGATCAAGCAGGCCGTCACCGTCAGGACCCCGGAGAATTGACCCCAACAGCGAATAGCCCCTCCTACTCTCCACGTAGACTATACCCCGTGTGGGATACCCTTGTGGCCATAACCAGAAGTGAGCAATCCTCAATCCGAAAGTAGTCCCTTCAGACGGCCCTTGATATCGTGCTATAATCGCACACATCTATGTGTAGTTGGTGGCACAATGTGATACAATGTGTTTTGGAAGGAGGTGGGCGTTATCATGTTGGACCAGGCAACTTTGGCAGATAGATTGAAGCGGGCGAGGCTGGCGGCAGGCTTGAAGCAAACTGAAGTGGCGGAGCGACTAGGCGTTGACAGAACTGTGGTTTCGAAGATAGAAAGCGGTGAACGTAAGGTCGACAGCCTCGAGTTGCGCAACATGGCGCTCCTATATGATGTTTCAGTTGAAGACCTCTTGATGCCGAAGTCGGCTGACCAAGGCAGGACCGAGGGAGCCAGCTTCCTTCAGGCTTTGAGGCAGTACCTCGACAGCCCACATTCTTCGCGGCAAGATATCAGGAGAATTGAGAGATTTTGTGAGAACTATCGCTTCCTCAAGAAGTTGGAGGAAAGGAACGGTCTCGATGAATCCTTACCAACTCGGCATTAACCGAGCCAAGGCGCTCCGGGGGGAGTGGCAACTAGGTAGCGGGCCCATTGGGGACATCTTCGGACTCCTGGAGGAGCACGGCATAGATGTGGTTAGGTGGCCCATGGACAGACGAATTTCGGGCTGCTTAGCGAAGGTCCCAGAGGTTGGCCCAATTATCTTTATAAACAACAGGTTTACTTTGGGCCATCAGGCGTTTACCGCAGCCCATGAGCTGTACCATCTGGTTTCTGACCAAACGCAGACGGTGCGGTGGGAGGTCCTCACCAAAGAGGACGGCCCCAAGCCAGACGTCGAGAGGGCTGCTGACGCCTTTGCCGCCGAATTCCTGATGCCGCCCCCAGGGATAGTCGCGGCCCTAGGGGGGATGGCCATACGGAGCATCGATGTGGAACACGTCATTCGCCTTCAGATCCTGTTCGGCGTCTCGTATGTGAGCATGACCTACAGGCTTCACAATCTTAAGATCATAAACAAGCGAAAGCTCAATAGGCTACTCGAGGAACGCTATCCGGCCAGGCGGGCCCTGGAGCTCGGTTATGATGCCAGGATCGTGTTCGGAGACCCTCAGCCCATATACCCCAGGCGTTTCCGCAGGCTTGCCCTACGGGCCTTGCTTAATGGCGATATCAGTCGAGCCAAGTTCAAAGAATTACTGGAAATAAGTGAGACCGAGTTTGACCGCATGGTCAAGGAAGCTCAACTGGAAGAACTCCTGGTGGAGGGAGATGATCTCCCTTTAAATGAGCCCTAACGAGCAACAACCGTTGGTGCTCGATGCCACGGTATTGGTCAACTTTATACTTACCGAACGAATAGACCTCTTATCAACCCTCGGACGAAAAGTATACTGTCCTTGTAGAGCCTGGGAAGAAGCTATCGCTAAACAACGGTTATCAGATAGAGAGCTTGAGACCCTGAGAGAGAGGGGCCAAATTAGGGTTGTCCGTGTTGATGAACCTGAGCTCGTTCTTAAGGTCGCAGACCTTGAGAAGTATCTCGGCCTGGGCGAGGCCGAAGCCCTAGTGATGTGTTCCGCTCACGGGTATGTACTTGCCAGCGACAGGTATTCTCTTTGAGCTTATTTACCGGGGCACTCTCACCTTCCAAGATGGGAGGCGCCTGCACAAGGAAATGGTTAGGAAAGGATACTACTCTCCCATAAAGAACGGCGTTGCGTTCCTTCGAAAATACCGTGAGTACAAGGAAAGAAGGGGCAACCAGGTAAAGCGTGGCACCTTTGGGACAAGCTCCTCTATAGGCACTCGGGAGACAACTTAGACCCTAGGGATTAGGGGCTTCAGGGCAGCTATAAGTCCCTTCCCACCCAGCAATACCTGGCAACTAATGTCGGCTTGTCGCGCCCTGCAGGGCGCGGCGCCTGACAACCACGCCAAAGTCCCGGTCGCCGAGCTCCGACGACGAGGACAGCGGTGGAGCAGTCTCATCGTCAACGGTGGCCGCCGATAACAAAGTGTCACGGGGAAGCTGTGGGCAGCTTGCAGCGCTCAAACCGCATCCAGCTGAGCTGCTGCCAGGAACCCCTTACCATAGAGGTTGCTCTACCAGCCGCTCTCGGCAGGAGTGGCGTCGATGAGGCCCTGTCGTGCTCACCCGGTAAATTCCCCGCCGCTTGCGTGAGCTCAACCACGGAAAACGAGCTTCCGCTCCTGCACGCTCTGGGCCGTGAATAACCCATTCGTGGAGGGGCGGCCGCAGCGGGCGCAGCCGTCGAGGTAGAAGAGAGCCTCCAGCAGGTCCGACCTGGGCATAGCGGCAGCCACATAAAGAACGGGCTCCTCGCACTTACTGTGAACGGGCTATCACCCCTCTCATCTTACAGGCACTCCATCAAGCGAGCCATCAGGGCAGTCCTCGGCACCAGGGTGTCCACGATGACGTGCTCGTGTATGGCGTGGGAGCCGTCCCCGACGGCCCCTACTCCGTCCAGGGTCGGAATGCCTAGGGCGGAGGTGAAGTTGCCGTCGCTCCCGCCGCCCGAACCTGCTTCCTTCAGGGTAAGTCCGAGCTCGCGGCTGAGTTCTACTGCCCGCTCATACAGGGCCACATTCCGTGCGACTCTCTCCATGGGGGGCCGGTTCATGCCACCGGTCACCCGCAGAGTCGTTCCCCTTAAGACGGGCTTCAGGTTGAGGATGGCCTCGGTCAACCGCTGAGCCTCGGCCTCGTTCATCACCCTGAGGTCTATCTCCGCCTCGGCCCTTGCGGCCACCACGTTGCTCCGTGTCCCGCCGGCAACTACCCCGACGTTGACCGTGCTGCCCTTTTCGCGGTCCGTCAGCCCGTGCAGGTAGAGAATCTGGTGAGCGAGTTCTTCAACAGCGCTGACCCCCTTTTCCGGATCCGCGCCGGCGTGAGAGGACTTGCCCTCGATCTCCAGCCTGAAGAAGCCCACTCCCTTGCGCCAGGTTTTCAGGGCACCGTCTGGCGGCACAGCAGGCTCGGCCACAAGGACGTACTTGCTCCGCCTCGCCTCCGCCTCGATCAGGGGACGGGAGCTCGGGCTGCCTATCTCCTCATCGCTGTTGCAAAGGACGACCACCCGGTGTTTGGGCAAGCGTCCCAGCTCCCGCAGGGCTTTCAGTGCGAACAATGTCTGCACGAGGCCGCCCTTCATATCGAAAACCCCGGGGCCGTAGGCCTTGCCGTCCTCGATGCGGAAGGGGCGGCGTTCGATCTCACCTACCGGCCATACCGTGTCCATATGGCACAGCACCAGGATCTGGTCCTCGCCCTGCCCCCAGGAGATCCTCAAGTGATCCCCGTAACGCTCCTGCCTGACGACCTCCACATCCCCGCCCACGGCGGCGAACTCGCGAGCCAGGCAGGCGGCCAGTCTGTCCACAGCCTCCTTGTCGGTGGACGGTGATTCCATCTCCACCACCCGGCGTAGGGTGGCGATAATCTCCTCCCGCCTATCCTGCAGATACCTCAGCATCTTCGACACCGTAGCTCTCACTCCTCGCCAGTCTTGATAACCCGGGCACCCCTGATGACGGCATGTACTCAACAGATGGCCAGCGGCACCCACCTTTCCCTTAACTCTAAGGAGCGTCTGGGTCCGTGTGGCCTATGGGAGCACTTCCTGCGCGTCATGCCACAGTGAATCATTTCTTCCAAGACCACCGTTATTTGACCATCAGGTGTGTACGGGGTTTCACATCCGTCCCCGCTGCCATAGGAATATTCCTCTCGCGAGGCAGTGCAATAGTCCGGGGCACATCCTCTCCAGAAAAGACCCAGATATGACCTGGCCCCTGCCGTTCACAGCATTTCCTGTAATTCTCGTGGGCCGGCAATCAGAGGAGCTGGGCCCGGCTTTCTCCTCACATCACCTTGCTTTCGCTCTCCTGGTGTTGCAACCCTTCCCCTTAATTGATGATGTATACATTATTGAGATATAATGTATGCGCCAGTATGTTAATTCTCAGGGGTGATTACAATGCCCAAGAAGATGGACCGTTTGCAGTTTTACCTCGAGCCGGAACTCAATCGAAAACTCGATGAACTGTCTCGGGAGTTGAATGTTTCCAAGGCCCAATTGGTGCGCGAGGGCGTACGGAAAGTCATTTACGAAAGAGCCGGCAGATCGGAGCGGCCCGGTTTAGGTATTATCGGAATGCTGGACAAAACCCCACGTCATGATGCTCCCGCTCGAAACCATAACGAGATCATCTACTGCCGGGAAGCGAAAGGACGGGAGGGCGAATGAAACCCTGCTTTGTCGACACCAGCGCCTGGATGGCTACGCTCTCTAGGAAGGACCCAGACCACCAGCGGTGCGCTGAGTTTTACCACGGATGTATGCAGGATGGGCGCCCCCTCGTCACCTCTAACCTGGTCATAGGGGAGCTTTACACCCTGATGGTGTATTCCTTTGGGCCAGAAGGCATTGAAACCTTCTGGGAGTTTATGCGACGAATAGAAGCTGAACGCTTGATAGAAGTCCGTTACATCACACCAGAATTGGAAAGGCAAGCGTATGCCATCTTGAAGGCATACGATGGTCAAACTTTCAGCTACGTGGACGCTACATCGTTCGCCTTGATGCGTAGCCTCAGGCTCCGTGAGGCCTTTACACTCGACAGGGACTTCGAGATCGTAGGGTTCAACAGGGTGCCGCTACAGCCATAAGCTGCAAGCCATGGTTACAATTACGGGTGAAAACTGAAATGGGCCCGCCTTTCCTCCCTAGGCCAGAATAACGACCGCATATATCAATGTGAGAACAAATATCGAGCCATAAAACCATCCCAAAGTAATAGAAAACATTATCCTTAATCTTGATTGCTCCTCACCCTTGAATCTATGAACATTCATATCAAAGAGAAACTCATCCGTTCTTAGGCGGTTTTGAATTACCCAGTTATAAAGCCTTCTATACAGCCGTTCCTGCCGGAGGAAATAGGCATCCAGAAACCAGAAGACCAACAGTGGAATAAAGGCGATGAAGACTTGATACTTCGTTCCTTTCAACAGTAAAGTCACAGCCACAAGTGTTACTGTCCAGCCCTTTAGCATAAAGGAATTTAGAGCCATTCTTCTGATTGTGTCTTGAATTATCTCAATCTCTTTGAGCATAAATTCCTTTAGGTCTTCCTTATCGTAAGACATGTTTTCTCACCTCCTCTGATTAAGACACCCGGTCAATAATAGACCAGCGCTTTCCTGGGCACCTTCTGCGGCGGGACGCTTACTACTGACGAGACTGGACAAGAGGAAATCCCATGGCATATCCGGTACGAGAGATAGCCTCTGATGTCATCAGGTTGAAGGTTTTCGAGAACCTGCTTAACTCCGAATTCCAAACCCATGACTTGTACCAGAATGACCAACGATGCTCCGTTGAGCACGATAACAAGAGAGCATCCTGGTCGGCATTTTACGGCAAGGTCCTTAACCTGTAAAGGTTAAGATCCGGTTGTTAACCTTCTGTGGTTAAGACCCACCTTTTAGCCTTCGGGGGTTATACCTGCACCCAGCGGCGTTGTGCTGTTCGGACTACGTGACCCCTGGACGGCAACCTGTCGGGTACCGCGGCCCACGGACTCCCCCTGAACAGCGTCCATGGCAGACAGCGTCAAGCTGTCATTGCGGGCCTGATTGCCACTTTTGCTTTGCTACCCCACGGGGGAGAGGCCCCTCCCTCCCGGAGGTGCAGTACACAAAAGAAAGGTCAGAGACCAGGGTGGCTACTTTTCTTGTCCGAAAGTGGATAGTTCCTAGCTAGCCCCCTAATCCGGTTGGAGAATTTGTGTTAAGGTTGTACAATCAGGT
>ENA-OSAE01000082-OSAE01000082.1-marine-sediment-metagenome-genome-assembly--contig:-NODE-82-length-70274-cov-46.545721_pt1 | contig 70274 bp, 75 predicted proteins | sample MGYA00237870_ERZ529317 | MGnify/ENA primary metagenome ERZ529317 (study PRJEB26369, sample SAMN03142812) | marine sediment metagenome | biome: marine; feature: borehole; material: sediment... | reverse complement strand
AAAAATGACGACTTTCTAGTGGCCAAAAGTGCGGATTTTTAAATGGCCATTGACACCCCTGAGGGTGTCCACCAAACCGGGTCAAGTCCAGGATGTTTTTTCGGGAACCGCTCTGGAAGATTAGACTGGACGCTGCGTTTTTGGCTCGGCGATGTTTTTACCCCTTTAAGACCCGCTCCAGTTCCCAGAGTTTCTTCCTGGTCAGTAACGGTCTTTTCTCGATGTGATTCATGACAAGTTCAAAGGTGTTGCGAGGATCAAGACTTGATCCCACTGGTTCCTAATATGCAGCGGCAGAGAAAGCCCCGGACAGCTTGTGCCGCCGGGGCCGCTTGCGAATAAGGATCGAATTGACGACCACTCCCGCTCGGATTTTGCTGGTATGCTGTACCGGGGCATTATCTCCGGTCACTGTGCCCACGCTAAGGAATGAACTCGCTCGCCCGGGCGGCGCCGAAACTCGCCCGCTCTTACTAAGCTCAAATAATCGGTCGCCGCTGTTCCTCGGCTCGCTCGTTCTTTAAACCGGGGGTATTTGCAAAAATACAGCTACAACTATCTACTGAAAGGACGCAACAACGAATTTTTCATTATCTGCTATTGCTTACAATGAATGCGAACCATGTTCGTTCCAACATCACCCACGAATTCCACTTCGGCACCCAACGCCTCAGCTACAAATCTTACCGGTACCATGGTACGTCCATCTTTAATGTAAGGCGGTACATCCATCTGTCTTTCTGTGCCGTTTACAGTATAAGCGTTTTTACCGATATGCATAGAAACGACCAGCCCTCCGCGGGCAATACGTATTTCGCCCTCCGAGACCCACTCCACTTCGCAATCCAGCGCCTCGGCTACGCTTCTTACCGGCACCATGGTGCGCCCGTCTTTAATGTAAGGCGGCACATCGCACCAGACGATCTCTTCGTTCACCACTAAAAGCACATGCTCATCCGCAAATTCATGTTGTTCAACTTCGAGTTCAACTTCGACTCCAGGAGGAGGCGGCGGTAAAAGAGGCTGAGCGAGATCATTGAGATCAATACTGTTGTCGGCCGTCAGTAAAGGAGTATTCACCGTTACATCGGGAGTGACCTGCTCCGTCCCTTCGCCGGTCACTTTCAGGTCAAGCAGCACTTCTCCGGTGGTCAGATCCCGGGCGCTGGCAGTCACCGTGAGCTCGGAAACCCCCCTGGAACCCTGGTACTGACCATCGGCGATCAGGTCGGCAGTTACTTCAATGTTCTCCATGGTGGTAAGATCTAGTTCAAAAACGTATTCCCCTTCAGCGTTTTCCGGCCCTCCGGAAACATCGCCGCTGAACGCGATCCGCCCGGTGACACCGGTGGTCGGCAGCAGTTCAAATACCGCTTTGAACCGGTCCTGCCCGCCGGGAATAATGGCCGACTGATAAACAAACTCCTTCACCTGAATAAACGCAGCAAGCATACTGATTTCTTCCCGACCCGGAAAGGTACCGTCTGCGACCGCTGTCTCGATAGCAGTGATTATCTCGGCCCGCATTTGCTCCGGATCAATGTCCTCCGACATAGCCGGCACAGTACCTAAATTGGCAAGGACAAGACCGACCACAAGATCGGCAAAGCGTTCCGGTTCGGCCTGCACCTTCTGCAGCACGTGATAAATGACGTCTTCAAAACCCGCCTGATCAAGTTCCAGGGTTATTTTGCCGCCGGAAAGGGTCAGATATTTATACGGCACGGCTTCCACCAGAAAGTTCAGCAACTCTCTGGTCTCCTGCGGCATCCGCCCCTGGCGGTAATCGGCAAGCGCTTCCCAAATACCGCCGATCAGGTACTCATCGCCGATATACAAATATTTTAGACCGGATGGTAATTCATCAAGATCAAAGGTGGGATCCACCCGGGCGATAAGGTCCAAAATGTCCCGGGTAAAAATAACCTTATCTCCGTCTATGAAAAACTGCCCCTGGTAAGTTTCACCGGCTGCTTCGGCCAGAAAGTCAAAGGACATTTTTTGACTGGGAGCATGCAGTTTATAATCGAGAGTCAGTGTGCTCCCGGCCACTCCTTCCAGTTCTCTGACCAAGCTACCGTCCAACCGGTCAATCTGAAAACGCATACTACCCGAAGCATGTTCGTAAAAACCGGGATCAAACCTCAAGCCAGGCTCCGTTAGCCGGTCGATCAGCTTCTCTTTAACCGGCAACTGCTCGGCACTCACCACAAACACCACACTGAAACAAAGGACCGCCGCCAGCACTACCGCTAGCAAGCCTTTTTTCTTTTTCGTAGAAACCACTTTATGAAAACCACCTTTCTTTTCTTGGTTTAGCGCCGCTACGGGCCGGTCCACAATATCGCACTCCCCATGTTTTCAGGAATTCCCCCATCGTTGAGGCCCATCTTCTCGTGTTTGGCTCTCCTCCTTTCGCAATCATCTCCAAAATTGAGCTAAAAACCCATTACTTAACTAAATAAATTATACTAGACTATCTCTTGTTCAGCAAGGCTAAGAATATTAAAAAATATTAAAAAGCCGCCTCAATCCACGGCCTAAATTTTCAAACCGCCACCGCCCCTCTACCTGAACGAGTTACCAAACCAGCAAAGCATTCCGGCTAAGTGCCTTAAGGGCCCTCGCCAGTCGAGCGGCTGGCCCTCACCGTGCAGGAAAGTGTCAAAAACCCCACCTGCCATCCTCTTCAACCTTGCCTTTCGCGCTCCAAACCATCGAGTTCCCGCCGGAGCCCCTCTTGGAAACTCATAAAGTCAACTCCGCTCTCCAACATCTCCAGCGTTAGCTCCGTTACCCTCTGGAACTTCTCCCAAATCTGCTTTACAATGTCCATAAATCTCACCCCTTTTGAGGGGAAAGAAAGGCGCGAAGGCGAAAAAAGCGGCCACCAGCAAGACTATCGTCAACGCTATGATACCTAGGCCAGTCAACAACTCCGGAAGTTCCCCCGGGTCGGATATGCCGGCCCCTACGCCCATCACAGAGAGGACGCCAAGGGGAACAATTATATAGTAAGAGAGCAATTCTGGTCTCCGGGGCGGGAGGCGCCAGAGCGAATTTCTCCTCTGCCACCTTACCCTCCCTGTCCACTTTGCTTCACCACCTTACCCCTTTGCAACTTTGCTTCAGCCAGAACCGTGTCAATGGCCATTTAAGAATCCGCACTTTTGGCCACTAGAAAGTCGTCATTTTGGTCACGAAAAGTCGTCAACTATTCTGGAAGCGGTCATTATCCCTCCTTCTCGTCAGTAGGTCTGGGCAGTACCGGGCAGATTGGCACCCGGTAGCTGTCCCCGCGCAGGGTGATCACGCGGGCGTGAGGCAGCAGCCGATCCGGGAGCGCCGCCGTGCCGGGGCTGGTAAACAGAGTGCCCCAGTCGCTGAAATCCAGGTTGCTCGTGCCCCTGGACGCCACGTTTTCATAGGCTTTGCTCACCAATTGGAAGAGGTGGTCCGGGGCAATCTTGCCGGGGGCGCTTGCCAGGCGCAGTTTCCCCACCCCCGGCGGCCCCGGCAGAGTCAGGTTTTCCCCTTGCGGACGAACTCCAGGGCGGCCGGATTCCGGACGGTTTGCCGGCGCACTGGAGTCCGGAACCAAAAGCCGGATTCATCCGGGGTCCGCCGGGCGGGGAAGCGGGCCGCTTTCAGGCGCCGCTGCTTTTGGGTGGCTTCCCGCCCGACGATCGCCTCCTGGACCAGGCAGGGTTGAGGCGTCCAGGTACGAAGGCTCCTCCGCCAGGGCCACCTCGCTGATGGCGTCCAGGGTGTCCCGGGTGTGCCAGAGCTTCAAGTTTTGCTCCCGGGTTTCGCGACCGGCCACGCCGGTGGTCCGGATCATCGGGTCACCCCCAGCGTCCCGTAGCAGCTCAAAGTCGCCTTTTTCCATCTGCGCATCCAGGTTTGGCGGAAAGGGGCGCCGTTTCGGCGCCGGTTCAAGCTCCGGCAGGCTCTCTGGGGCCGCTTCAATAGCCTTGCAGAACACCTTTCAAGCTGCCGTAGCCAAAAACCCCAAGCGCCGGCGCCCGGCGCACGGCTGGCGGAGGGGGAGTAAGCCCCGGCTCAACGGCGATGATCTTTTCCGTCTGGTCCCGCAGGCTCCCCATCCGGCTCCGGCAAAGCGCGAACACAAGAGGCAAAAGAGTTTGTAAGTAGTTTTCCCCACACGATAGTGCCAAAGCGGCGGATTCTGTACCGGCCACTAACACAGGCAACCATTCTTGACAGAAACTTGATGTAAGGATTATCGTAAACGTAAGGAGGCATTAAAATGCTAAAAACAAGATTAACAAGTAAGGGACAGGTGACAATACCCGTAGCCATCCGCCGTAAGCTTGACTTGCAACCAGGAGACGAGCTCCTGTTCGATCTCGGCCCGGACGGGGAGGTAAAAGTCAGGGCCCTAAAACGCAAACGCTTAACCGAGCTCTACGCCTCTTTGCCCGCTAAAAGACCTTACCCCGGCAAGACAGAAGTTCGCGAAGAGGCGGCCACCGGACTGGCCCGGCAGATACTGGGTAAGGGAAAAGAAACATGATGGCTTATTTGTGGGTTGATGCCAGCGTTGTCTTGCGTTTTCTCACCGGCGATCCACCGGAAATGGCCGCTAAAGCCTTGGAGCTAATGAGCCGCGCTGAAAAAGGAGATGTCGGTTTGCGGGTATCTCATCTGGTGGTAGCCGAAATCGTATGGGTGCTTGCTTCTTTTTACAAGTATGCCAAAAATCAGATCGCCGAAACCTTGATTTCCTTTCTCGGTGCCGACGGAATTTACGCTGAAAACCCCGCGTTGCTTATCCAGGCCCTGCAAGATATGGCGGAAAAAACGTCGACTTCGTAGATGCCTATCTTGCCGCGCTGGCCCGGGCACAGGAAGAAAGTATCTGTTCTTTTGACAATGATTTTAAAAAGTTAAACGTCAGCTGGGTTGCCCCGCCAGGAGACCAGTAACCTGCCGGACCCGCAGGCAGCGTAAAACCTTTGCGGCTCCGCCGGGGAAAGAAAGTACCGGTCAAGGAAACACCGGCCCGCGGTTTATGCTACTTGTTGTGCACCAATGCGCTCTTTGACCGGGACGGTGAGGCCTTCTTCCGGCATGATCCGCTGCACTTTCTTCCGGTTGATCGGGCGTCCTAACCGGTTCCGCGAGACGGCGGTAACCCGGCGGTAGCCGTGTTTGCCGATCACTTATCGCCTGAATTAAGGATTCCATTTCGAGAGAGGCCTCCTTTCGAATGTGTGGTTACTTTTCTTCTCTTCAACCCCACTTCTAAGGGAAGCCTCTCTTTCTTTCCACCCTTGACCCCCTCCCCGGACCTCATTTGCCCGGAACTATTTTACTCATAGAGATGGTGACCGGTAGTTTGACTACCGGAGCGTCTCCCCAAAGACGCTCAAGGTTGTAAAAGGCGCGCTCGCTTTCGAGGAAAACATGGATTACCACGTCCCCGTAGTCCAGCAGCACCCACTGGCCCTCCCGGAGGCCCTCGACCCGCAGCGCCTGCACGCCCAGCTTCTCCTGTAGCTGTTCTCGAATGTATTCTGCGCAGGCCTTAACGTGGACGGTGGAACGGCCACTGATCAGCACAAAGTAGTCGCTGACCACCGTGAGCCTGTGAATATCCAGGACCAGGATGTCGAAGCCTTTTTTTTCCTCTGCCGCCCGCGCCGCAACCTCCACCATTGCCCCGGGACTTGGTGCCATGTCACCACTCCTCGGTTCCAGGTGTCCGTCTGCCACAGCAAAGTACGCCTAAAAGCGCCTTTCGTTTTCTCCTCTGGCCCGGGCTTCGTTCACGGTAATTACCCGACCACCAATCTCGGCACCGTTCATGGCGTTGATCATGGTTTCCGCGTCTTCGTCTTTAACCTCAACGAAACCGAAACCGCGGGAACGCCCGGTCTGACGGTCGGTGATAATTCGGCTGGATAACACCTCACCGTATACCCCGAAGGCTTCTTCCAGATCTTCAGCCTTGGTACCCCAGGGTAGATTACCAACGTAAAGGGTACGTACCAAACCTTTTCACCTCACTTTAAACGATATTATTTGCAAAAGGATGAACCCTGATGCAAGTCTTGCTTGATGACGCAAACTTCACCGATAAAGATCGTGCCGGGCTATATAGGCTTCCACGCTTTCCGGCAAAAGGTATTTGATGGGCCGGCCTTCCCGCACCCGCCGCCGGATATCCGAGGATGAAATAGCCAAGGCCGGCACTTCTAACGTCAGAATACGGCTAGCCAAAGGTGCCGGCATCATTTTCAGCCTCCTGGCAAGGTTGTCCAGATTGTATCCAGGACGGGTCGCGGCGATAAATCGACAAAGGGCCAACAGTTCCTCGTATCGGTGCCAGGACAGAATCTCCAGTGCCGTATCGACGCCGGTGATAAAAAAAATTTCCTCCGGCGCATAAAGCCGGCGCATTTCCATAATAGTGTCGTATGTGTACGACGGTCCGGGCCGCTTTATCTCCAGATCCGAAACCTCGAAAAAGGGATTTGAAGCCACGGCGAGGCGCGTTAGAGCCAGGCGGTGCTCAGGATCAGAGATTTGGTAGTTGGACTTGTGCGGCGGTCTTCCGGCGGGCACGAAAACCACTTTGTCAAGCCGGTAATCATAACGGGCGCCTTCGGCCGTCACCAGGTGGCCGTAATGAACGGGGTCAAAAGTCCCGCCCATTACTCCAAGCTTCATATTTTTCCCTGCCTGCGTCAGTTGGGATAATTATAATCGTCAGTCCCGGAAAACGCAAGTACCGCAGATCAAAGTCATTTCAGTGCCGTCTGCGCCTCGTTTCGAATGCGTTCGAGGGACTGCCCAAATCTGGCCGCTTCGCCCCGCAAGCGTTGGACCTCGGCCTGCAGTTGGGCTATCAGCCTCTCCTTTTCCTGATCGGTGTCCCTGGCGGGTAACCGCAAGGCCACACCAATCCCGCGCGCCACCGCCTGCGTATACTGGACCCTAAACACCCGGTCGCGCAACCGGGCCGCATCCTGGGGATGATCGAGAAACAGGTTCTCCAATAGGACCGCCGGCATAGCGGTGGCGCGCAACACGTAAAGATCAGCCGTTTTCATCCCACGGTCCCTGATCCCCAGGGTCTGTAGAAAAGAAACGATTTCCGTATGCATAATCCGGCGGTAACAATGCGTCGTTTCGAAAGCGTTGGAATGGACGTAGTTTTCGAACCCCGTGCCGCCGCCGGCATTCACGTGAATTGACAAAAGGTCGGACCGGCTTCCTTCGCCCGCCGCACGCGCTCGTAAAGAGATACAGTGGTGTCCGCAGCGCGGGTCAGCGTTGTGTCCACCACATACCGGCGCCGGAGCGCCAGATCGACTTCCCTGGCGATCTCAAGCGTCAGATGCTTTTCAACCAGGTCCCCGGAAACCGCTCCAGGATCGTCGCCCCCGTGGCCCGGATCAATTAAAACCAGCAAGCTCGTTTCGGCCCCCAAACCCTCACCCCCTTGGCACCAGCATATGGAAGCAGGGCCGAAGTGTTCCCGATTTCAACGCACGTGTCCGTCGCCAAAAATGATGTACTTGGTAGAAGTCAAGTCCTTCAGACCCATGGGCCCGCGGGCGTGTAATTTCTGGGTGGAGATGCCCAGCTCGGCGCCAAACCCAAAAACGCCGCCGTCCGTAAACCGGGTCGAGGCGTTGACGTACACCGCGGCGGCGTCCACCTCGCGCAAGAAACGGAGTGCCCGGGTGTAGCTTTCGGTTACGATGGCCTCGGAATGCTTGGTGCCCCAACGGTAGATGTGCTCAACGGCCTGCTCGAATCCATCTACCACCCGTACCGCGATGATCATGTCCAGATACTCGGTGTCCCAGTCCTCTTCGGTGGCCGGAATCACCCAATCGACCAGTTCCTTGGTCCGCGGGCAACCGCGGACCTCGACGCCCCGCTCCCGGAGCTGTTCCAGCAATCCCGGCAGGATCCGGGCGGCGATCGGGGCATCCACCAGCAAGGTCTCGGCCGCGTTGCACACCCCGGGCCGCTGGCATTTGGCGTTGATCACGATGCGCAACGCTATTTCCGGGTCGGCGTCCCGGTCAATGAACACATGGCAGTTGCCCATACCCGTTTCGATCACCGGCACGGTGGCGTTCTGGATCACGGTCTGTTTTAGTTTCTTGCCGCCGCGGGGGATAACCACGTCCAGATAGTCGTTTAACTTCAGCATAACGTTTACCGCCGCCCGGTCGGTGATATCGATAAACTCGATGGCACCCTCCGGAATGCCAGCCTCGGTGGCGGCGGCGGCGCAAATCCGGGCGATCGCCGTGTTGGAGTGAACAGCTTCGGTGCCCCCTCGAAGCAACACGGCATTCCCGGCTTTGAGGCACAGTCCGGCGGCGTCCACGGTAACGTTGGGCCGGGCCTCGTAGATCATCCCGACCACTCCCAGCGGCACCCGCATTTTGCCAACCTGCAGGCCGTTGGGCCGGGTGACCATATCAAACACCTCGCCCACCGGGTCGGGGAGGTTGACGATCACACCCAACCCATCCGCCATGTCCCGGATTCGGGCTTCATTAAGCAACAGCCGGTCCAGTAGGGCCGACGATAGACCCCGCGCTTCGCCGGCGGCGATATCCTGGGCGTTGGCTTCCAGGATGGCCGCCGTGTTTTCCAGCAGCGCAGCCGCCATCGCTTCCAGGGCCCGGTTTTTGACGTCGGTGGACAGGTAGGCCAGCTTCCGGGAAGCCTCGCGGGCCCGCGCCGCTTTTTCCACCACTGCTTTTGTAATCGGATCACTCACCCTCTTGCCTCCTTGCCGGGGTCAGACCCCCCAAAATTTAAGGTCGCAACAAATAGCGTGCCCCTGCCGGTTCAAGGATTCCCTTCCTCCTCGAGGGCCGCGCGAAGTTTACGGTAGGTGTCGTCCAGCCCCTCGGAGATCACTTTCACGTCGCCCAAGACGGGCATGAAATTGGTGTCGCCGTTCCACCGGGGCACAATGTGGATGTGAAAGTGGCCCGGGATGCCGGCGCCGGCGACCCGCCCCACGTTGATACCAATGTTAAACCCGTCTGGGCTAAAAGCGCGGCGCAGCACCCGCACCATCCAACCGGTGACCTCGAATAGTTCCAGCTTTTCGTCCGCGGTCAACTCCTCGATGTCGCCCACGTGGCGTTTTGGGGCCACTAGCAAGTGACCGTTATTGTACGGATAAAGATTCAGAATCACAAAGCAACGTTCTGTCCGGACCAAGAGATAGTTCTCCGGATCGCGGCCGGCGTCGGCCTGCAACTTGTCGCAGAAGATGCACTCCGGGTCCGGATCCTTCGCCGCGCTGGCCACATACCGGCTGCGCCAAGGTGCCCATAGTTTGTCCATTAGCCGTCCCCCTTACGGTTCGATAACCAGATTGTTGCGGTGAACAACTTCCTCATAATAAGGCTGGTATCCCAAAATATCGGTCACGGCCGTGGTCCGGCAGCCCTTGATCCGTTCAATCTCCGCCGCCGAATAATTCACCAAACCCCGGCCAACCTCCCGGCCTTCAGAATCAACGATGCTCACCGTTTGTCCCGTTTCAAAGCTACCTTCTACGGCTACCACCCCCGAGGGCAAGAGACTTTTCCCCTTCTCCCGCAGCGCCCGGGCCGCACCGGCGTCCACTACAATCCGGCCGGCGACGGGGGCACCGTAGGCAATCCACTGCTTGCGCCTCTCCATCCGCCGGGGTAGCGCCCGGAAAACAGTTCCCAGTTCCTCCCCGGCGAGAATGCGGGGCAGGACGTCCTTCAGGGAAGCCCGGGCAATCACGGTGGTCACGCCCGCGTGGGTGGCGATCCGGGCGGCGTGTAGCTTGGTAATCATGCCCCCGGTCCCCAGCCGGGAACCCGCGGCCCCGGCCACTTTTTCAATATCTTCGGTGATTTCACCGATCCAGGGAATCAGCCGCGCTTCCGGATTGCGGCGCGGGTCGGCCGTATAAAGCCCATCGGTATCGGTGAGCATAACCAAAAGGTCCGCATTCATCAGACCGGCCACCAGGGCCGAAAGGTGATCGTTGTCCCCGAGTTTGATCTCGTCAACCGCCACCGTGTCGTTTTCATTAATAATCGGCACCACACCGAAGGAAAGCAACGACCGGAGAGTGTTTTGGGCATTCAGGAACCGCCGGCGTATCGCAAAATCCTCCCTGGTGAGCAGAACCTGGCCGACGGTGATCCCGTATTCGGCGAAAAACTTTTCGTACATATGCAAAAGCAGACCCTGTCCAATGGCGGCACAAGCCTGCTTTTCAGGGATGGTCCGGGGCGCACGCCGGAGCCCTAATTTGCCGGCGCCGGCACCAATGGCCCCCGAAGTCACCAGGATTACTTCCCTTCCCTGATTATGCAGGTCGGCCAACTGGCGTACCAGCATTTCCATCATGCCCAGGTTCAGCTTCCCGGTCTCGTGCGCCAGCGAACTGGTACCGATTTTGACCACGAGCCGCCGGCATTCCCCAAAATCGGCCCGGTGCATACACTTTACATTCCCCAATTTAAACGCTCATCCCTTATCCTGCGTAATGGGTTCTGGATGCTAATTCCACCGTTTTAAGGATAGCATATTTATCCGTTAACTTGTAGCGTTCTCGGCGTACGTAAACTCGAAATCACCGATGCGTACGGTGGCCCCGGGCCTGATGCCTTCGGCCCGCAAGGCGTCTTCTACCCCGATCCGGATAAGCCAGTTTTGCAGGTAGTGTACCGCCTCCGGGTTGCTTAGGTCGGTCATGGCGACCCGGCGTTCCACCGCGTTGCCCTTGACCAGAAAATCTTCACCATCCCGGACCACGGTGAAGGTGACCTGGTCCGGTTCTTCCCGCCGCAGCTCCGGCACGTGCAGCAGCGTCACGGGCGTTGATTCTAGTATCTGGTATACGCGCCGGATCAACCGGTCCACGCCCTCACCCGTAACCGCCGACACTCCGTAGACCTCGTGCCGGGCACCCAAGGCCTCCGCCAAGCGGGCCACATTTTCCCGCGCCCCCGGCAAGTCAATCTTATTGGCGGCGACCACCGTAGGCCGCGACGCCAAGTTGGGATCATAGGCCGCCAGCTCCCGGTTGACCACGTGAAAATCCTCCACCGGGTCCCGACCTTCCCGACCCGAAGCGTCCACAACGTGCACCAGTACCCGGGTCCGCTCCACGTGACGGAGAAAACGGTGCCCCAGTCCGGCTCCCCGGTGGGCACCTTCAATCAGCCCAGGAATATCCGCCAGGACAAAACTGACCCCCTCATCCACCCGCACCACCCCCAAACACGGTTCCAGGGTGGTAAACGGATAATCGGCAATCCGGGGACAAGCCGACGAAACCCGGGAAAGGAGCGTCGACTTGCCGGCGTTCGGGTAGCCAACCAGCCCAACATCGGCGAGCAGTTTCAGCTCCAGTTCCAGCCAGCATTCCTCGCCGGGCTCCCCCTTCTCGGCGAAACGCGGCGCCCGCCTTTCTGCCGTAGCGAAGCGGGCGTTTCCCCGGCCGCCGCGGCCGCCGCGGGCGACCAACACCTCCTGTCCGTCTGCGGTCAGGTCGGCCAGTATGGCCCCGTCTTCGGCCCTGCGTACGACTACGCCAACCGGAACCCGGATAACCAGGTCGTCCCCTTGTCTGCCATGCCTGTTTTTCCCCTGGCCGTGCGCTCCGCGCCCGGCCTTGTAGTGGCGGCGGTAACGGAAGTCCACCAGCGTGCGCAAGCCCTCGTCGGCCCGCAGGATGACGTGCCCACCCCGGCCTCCGTCCCCGCCGGAGGGACCTCCGTAAGGTACGTATTTTTCACGGCGGAAGGCCGTGCAACCGTCGCCGCCGTCACCGGCCTTCACCCAGATTTTGGCGTAATCCTTAAACAAAGACATCTATTTCTTCTACATCTCCCCTCTGGGAAAAACCAGAAAGATCCTGGCGTATTCTTTTTCGACCAAAAGGCTGGCCCTTCCGGCCAATGGCTCTAAACTGGTGTTCACCAGGGTCAGGCTGTCCTCCAGAACCTTTACCGCGGCCTCATCATTAACCGGCAGCTCAATCCGGAAAATATACTTGCTCTCGGCCCCCACAATGGTTACGTGCACCGGCTCACCGGCCCCATCCAAAAAGCTCAGGCGCTCCCCCAATGCCGCGAACGCCTGCGACAGAAGCCCTCTGAGCTCTTGCCCGGCGGCCGGCCAGTCATCCAGTTCGGCCTTAACGTCGAAAAGCGTGGCGACGCCGTACCGCGCTGTCTGTTGCTGAAAAGCCAACAGGGCCACCGCCACCTCTGGTACCGGAATCTTGGCCACCTTGCCAATTTGTCTGATCTGCCCCGATATTTGTCCGATGTATTCCCGGATGCGTTCCGTTCTATTCAGCTGGGCCAGCCCCGAAATCACCTGCAGGTGGTTCTGAAAATCGTGGCTGAGGTTCCGGATAAACTGCAGCAGTTCGGCGGACAACTGGTTTGCCTCCTTGTGCCAGATTTTGCCGCAGGTACGCGCCCTGCTTGACTAACGCTTTTTTCGACTGGTTAGACCAAACCGGTCATTACAGAGTTTTCCATCACATAGACTTTAAAAACACAAAGCATAACCGGAGTGGATGAACACTGTCGGGCGTACCGGTGTTTCTAGTTGGGCTTTTCCTGCTTTTGTGGGGGCTGCGACTGTTGCAAAGCAGTCTGGAAAACCTGGCCCGGGAAAAAATACAGCGGGCTTTGTTGCGGCTGGCTGGCACCCCGATCACAGCGACCCTCACAGGGCTGGTGCTGACCGCATTGGTACAAAGCAGTACGGCCGTTTCTGTTTTTACCGTTAGTTTCGTGCACAGCCGGCTCATGACCTTGCCCCAGGCCATCGGCATCATCCTGGGGGCTAACGTCGGCACCTGTCTCACGGTCCAACTCATGTCCCTGGATCTTAGCCGGTTGGCCTTCCCCGCCGTCCTCACCGGTGGGATTCTCTGGCTTGCCCGACGCCGCCGGCCACTCTCCCGCCTGGGCCAGACCCTGTTTGGTTTTGGGCTGGTTTTCCTTGGACTGGAGGCCCTGGCGGCGGCTTTCGCGCCCTGGGCATACGAACCGTGGTTCGGTAAGGTCCTCTCCAGTTTGGACGAAAGCTACGTCGCCGCCGCGGTGGTCGGTGCGGTATTTACCGGCCTCTTGCATTCGTCGGCCACCAGTACCGGCCTGGTGATCGCCCTATCCCGCGAGAATCTTATTGGGTTACCCACCGCGGTGGCCTTTATCCTTGGGAACAACGTCGGGACCTGTTTTACCGCGCTACTGGCCAGCCTAGGCAGCTCCGCCGCCGGCAAACGGGTAGCTGTCGCTCACCTCCTGATCAACCTGGCGGGCGCCATCTTTCTCCTGCCGCTGACCATCCAATTCGCCGCCCTGATACTCCTGCTCAGTCCGGAACTCTCAGTTCAGGTAGCCCTGGCGCACACCCTGTTCAACATCGCCTCTTCCCTGGCCTTTCTGCCTTTCGTTCCCCAACTGACAGCGTTCTTAACTCGGCTGGTGCCCGGCCATACCTACCGGCGGCCCCGGTAGTACCAGGAACGCCTGCGCCGCCGTATCACAAACCGGAGTCCACCCGTAAACACCACCAAGCCGCCCAGAACCAGCCCAACCCGGTACCACCAGGTGGTGCGCACGGGACGGTTCACGTTTTCCTCAACCAGAAGCGGCACCTGCCCGATTTCTTCCCCGGCATGGTACACCACCAGCACCCCGACCGTTTCGTCCCGGCGTATGGGGGCCACCATTTCCCGCTCCAGCCTTACTTCCCAGCGCACCGGCCCAGGCTGGTCCACCGGCACAATGTGGGTCAAGCCCGAACCGGCCCGCAACAAGACCTTGTCCTCTCCGTGTACCACCGGCACCGCACAGACCAGGTCACCCTCGCTAACCAGGTCCACCGCCCGAAAACGCTCAAACCCGTAGTTCAGCAGGGTAGCCGCATCGGTCCAGACCAGATCGTTATCGCTCTTTAACACCACCGCCAAGAGGGTCCGCCCCTCCCGCTCGGCGACCGCGATCAGGCATTGTCCCGCCTCGGAAGTGTAACCGGTCTTTAGCCCGACGGCACTTTCGTAGCGCCAGAGCAGTTTATTTGTATTGACCAGCAGGCTCAAGGCCTCCGGGTCTTCGCGGCTCAAACGGTAAGTCTTGGTGGCGGCCATCTTCCGGATCAGCGGTTTTTCCCAGGCAGCGCGGGCGATCACGGCCAGATCCCGAGCGGTGCTGTAGTGCCGGTCATCATGCAAACCGTGCGGATTCACAAAGTGGCTGTTATGGGCACCCAACCGCTTGGCTTCCGCGTTCATCAGCACCGCGAAGTCCTCCACCGAACCGGCCAAGTGTTCCGCCAACGCCGTCGCGGCGTCGTTGGCCGAGGACAGCATCAAGGCCCAGAGCAAGTCCTGGAAGGTGAACTGCTCCCCCGGCGTGGACCAGATGGCCGCGCCGCCGGCATACACCGCGTTCTCACTCATGGTTACCCGGTCGCGAAGGTTGCCGTTTTTCACCGCCAATAGTGCGGTCAGAACCTTGGTGGTGCTGGCCGGATACATCTGCTGATCGGGGTTTTTCTCGTAAAGAAAGCAGCCGGAATCCAAATCCAAGAGCACCGCAGCTTCCGCCACAATCTCCGGTTCTCCGGCATATGCTTCCCCGGCCAGTAATAAAGAGCTGCAAAGAAGAACTACTAGGGCATACAGAAATCTATTTCTGCTCATTTTCCTCCCACTGTATGGTTTTTTCCATTATAGCGAAGATTGCGCTTATTGGGAACACACATAGCAACGCTATTGCCACGGGACGGGGGTGACGATTCCGGCGCCGGGAGGAATTGACCAAAAACGGGGCGAATAGGTAAGGTACAAAAGGCCTTTCACCCGGGTACATCAGATAAAACCCTACGGAAATAATACAATCAACCACTTCGGCGTCCGCCGAAGTACGATCCGGACTGATCTGTAAGGGAGTGAGAAGCTCTGGGCCGGTACCTGGGATGGCTGGCGTTGGCGGTAGTCACCGCACTGGTACTGATTACCCTGCTGCGGGATTTCTTTCGTCCTCTCGGCTTTGTGATGGAAACGCTTCTGATTTTGCTCGTGGTAATCAGCGCTCTGTATCTTTTAATTCTGTGGAAAAGACCCGGCACCGGACCAGCGTCCGAGAATGCGGACGACCTTCTGACCGTGGCCAGGGTGAGGCTGGAACAGGGCGAGATATCCCGTGAAGACTATGCACGCCTCAAGAAAAACCTCAGGGATAACAAGGATTAATTAATTAGATTCTGCTGAAAAAGTAACCTTATAAGCGGTGTGCTGTGCCGGGTAGCGTTTTTCAGCAGAAAACAAATTAACGCGTCACGGAGGACTGTTCATGGCCAATGAATCCGGCGGAGGGGAACCGGGCACCCAGGCCGTCCGCCCCCGAAACCTGACACGGGTCGTCATTCCTGTCCGTGGGATGACCTGCGCTTCTTGCGTCCGCCGTCTGGAGGGGATTCTGACCCGGGTGAATGGCGTGCACCGGGCTGAAGTCAACCTGGCGACGGAAAGGGCTGTTGTTGAATACGACCCGTCCGCTGTCTCGCCCGCGGTCCTGGAAGAAGCCGTAGTCAACGCCGGTTTTGAGGTGGCGGCGTTGGCACAGCAGGCAATCGAAAACCGGGAACGGGAGGCGCGCGAACGTGCCTTGCGCCGGCTGACCCTGGATTTTGCTACCGGCGCCTTTTTCACCACCATCGTCCTGATCGGCAGTCTCCCCCACATGTACCCACCTTGGGGCGCTTTCGCGCCGGCCATTCTTACCTCGCCCTTCGTACTGTTACTGCTCACCACGCCAGTGCAGTTCGGTTCCGGCTGGCGCTTTTACGCGGGTAGCTATGCGGCACTCCGCCACGGCACGGCCGACATGAACGTACTGGTTGCCTTGGGCACGACCACGGCGTGGACCTACAGTGCGGCTATGACTCTCTTTCCGGACTTTCTTACCGGGCTCGGTTTTCCGTATCAACTTTACTACGACGTCGCCACCGTCATTACCACCCTCATCCTGCTGGGGCGCCTGCTGGAAGCGCGCGCCCGCAGCAAAACCTCCGAGGCGATTCGCAAGCTGGTAGGACTCCAGGCCAAACACGCCCGGGTAATCCGGGACGGGCAAGAGGTAAACATCCCCATCGAGGAAGTCATGGTTGGTGACCTTATCCGGGTACGTCCCGGGGAACGGGTCCCGGTGGACGGAGTGGTCAGGTCCGGGCGGTCCACCGTTGATGAGTCCATGTTAACCGGAGAAAGCATCCCCGTCGTTAAAGGTGTCGGCGACGAAGTGGTCGGAGCGACCATCAACCGGACCGGAACCTTTACCTTCGAAGCCACCAAGGTCGGCCGGGATACCGTGCTGGCCCAAATCATCCGGTTGGTGGAAGAAGCCCAGGGTTCAAAGGCACCGATCCAGCGTTTGGTAGACGTGGTCGCCGCCTATTTTGTCCCGGCAGTGGTGGGTATCGCCGTGATCAGTTTCGCGGTCTGGTTTGTTTTCGGCCCCCCGCCAACCCTCGTTTTCGCCTTATCCACCTTCATCGCCGTGCTGATCATCGCCTGTCCGTGCGCCCTCGGCCTGGCAACGCCGACCGCGATCCAGGTCGGCACCGGCCGGGGCGCGGAGAGCGGGATTCTGTTTAAGGGGTCGGAAAGTCTGGAGATCGCCCACCGGGTTCAGACCGTGGTTTTTGACAAGACCGGAACGCTCACCGAAGGAAAACCGGCCCTTACCGATATCGTCCGGCGAGGGGATCTTGCGGCTGATGAGCTTCTGGGTTTAGCCGCGGCGGTGGAAAGCAGGTCGGAGCACCCTGTGGGTGAGGCCGTCGTGGCCGCAGCCAAGGCCCGGGGGCTGCGGTTAACCGAGCCGGAAGGATTTGAGGCCATCCCCGGCCAGGGCGTAAAGGCCCAGGTACAGGGCCGTGAAGTGCTGATCGGCAACCGGACGCTTATGGAGAAACACGGAGTCGATGTCACGGAACTCGAAAATGACTTTCGCCGCCTCTCCGCCGCGGGGAAAACAGCTGTTTTTGTCGGGGTTGCCGGCGTGTGCGCCGGCGTTCTGGCGGTGGCGGACACTTTGAAGGAACACGCAGCCCAGGCGGTCGGGGAATTACAACGCCTTGGCCTGGAAGTAATCATGCTGACCGGAGACAACCGCCGCACGGCGAATGCCATCGCGCGGCAGGTGGGAATTACCAGGGTGCTGGCAGAGGTGCTACCCGAACACAAGGCCCAGGAAATCAAGCAGCTCCAAGAAGAAGGGAAAATTGTGGCCATGGTCGGGGACGGTCTCAACGACGCGCCGGCACTGGCTCAAGCCAACGTAGGCATCGCCGTCGGCACCGGAACCGACGTGGCTATGGAGGCCTCCGATGTCACCCTGATCACCGGAGATCTACGCGGCGTACCGGCCGCCCTGCGGTTGTCCAAGGCCACCATCGGCATGATTCGCCAGAATCTCTTCTGGGCCTTCGGCTACAACGTCTTGCTCATCCCCGTGGCTGCCGGTGTGCTCTATCCGTTCTACGGCATTTTGCTGAACCCTATGCTTGCCGCGGGTGCCATGGCCTTTAGCTCCCTCTCCGTTGTGCTCAACTCCCTGCGCCTACGCTGGTTTAAACCGACGGGCGTTTGAGTTCATTCTTAGGGCACCTTGAAGCCGGCCTTGGTAACGGCTTGGACCAGGGCCTCCCGGTCGGTCTGTGCGGGGTCGTATTCCACGCGGGCTTGTCCGGCCTGAAGGTCTACCGTGGCGGCGATGACTCCGTTTACCCGCAGTAGCGCCTGCTGTACCGCGGCTACACAGCCGCCGCAGGTCATACCTTCAATGACAAGGGTTTCCGTTTTTGCTACTGCCAATTACGTTCTTCCCTCCATCTTCCACCATTCTAACTTATGTTTTTCCGGCTACTGCGCCGGTTTCGGCCCCAGCTTGACCTGAATGTCCCTGGTGCGACCTTCGCGGTACACCTTGATCTCCATGGTTTCACCCACTTTACGGGTGCGGATCGTCCGAATCACTTTTTCGGGGTTTTCCACCCGGACCCCGTCCAGTTCCAGAATCACATCTCCCGGTTTCAAGCCGGCCGCGGCCGCCGGGCTGTTGGGCACCACCACGCGCACAAACGCTCCCGCCGTGTTTTTCAGTCCCAGGTAATGGGCCAGTTCCGGCGATACCGACTCCAACTGCACCCCCAACCAGGCATGGCTGATCCTTCCGGTCTTGATCAATTCGTCCAGTACCGGACGGACCGTGGAGGTGGGAATGGCAAAGCCGATTCCCTGCGCCTGCGCATTAACCGCGGTATTGATGGCGATCACTTCACCCCGGAGGTTTAAAAGCGGTCCCCCGCTGTTTCCGGGGTTGATGGAGGCATCGGTTTGTAGGAGATTGTCATAGTAGCGGCCTTCGATGGTTACCGGACGGCCTTTGGCGCTAACCACCCCTACGGTGACGGTGTGATCCAGGCCGTACGGGTTGCCGATAGCGATCACCCACTCCCCGACCCGCACCTGATCCGAGTCACCAAGCCGCAGATAGGACAGTTTCTTTGGAGCGTCCACTTTCAGCACCGCCAGGTCCAGGTCGTAGTCAGAGCCGATAACCTTGGCCGGCAATGGCGCGTCAAAACCGGTCAGCGTAACGGTGATTTCTTCCGCACCGCGGATGACGTGTTCGTTGGTCAGAATGTAACCGTCCGGCGAAAACAGGAATCCGGATCCCATTCCCCGCCGGCTGGGCGCCAGACCCGGGGGGGTACCGAAAAACTCCCTAAAGAAGGGGTCGTTAAATAACGGACTCCATTCTCTGACGGTGGCTGGCACCCGCGTGTCGATTTTGACTACTGCCGGGCTGGCCTGGTCCACGATGTCTACGATCGCCCTGGACCCCATCACGGCCTGATCAGGCGCAGCCTGGGCCAATAAGGAAAGCTGTTCGGTCTCTTCCGGCTCCCGGTAAAAATAGTCTCGCACCAAGGCGTTGCCGCCAGCAAACATTCCTCCCGCCACGAAGGCAATCAGTGCAACAACCACCAGCATCCACCGCATCGGTTAGCTCCCCCTTCGGTAACCATCTGCTCTATATGCCTTATCAGCATTATACCAACACCAGTCGACGGATTAAAGGACACAGCAATCATGTCCTTGCGTCCCGCTGCCGTAGCGCCCCTATTGCTTGTCACTTCGGATCGGAGGGCACGGCATCACCCTTCTCCGGCACCAGGACTCCGGGTGGCGGGTCGGGAGGCGGCTGTGGGGGGCGACCCCGGCCAACAGGAGAAAAACGGTAACAACCCGGACAGTGTACCCAGGACTGCCAGTACCGCCACCGGCTTGGCCCAAGTAATTCGCATGCCGCACCCCCACCATAGCTTGGGTTCTCACGGTAGTCTGGTTTTACCCTCTTTCTCCTATGCACCAACTCCTATGCACCAAAATAACCGATCCGGTAATCCGGACCGCATTGTGCCGCGCACGGCGGCGGAAAGCGTAAAGGGCGCCGTTTCCGGCGCCCCGCCTATTTCTTCACGCCGTACTTGGCCAGTTTTTGGTACGGCGAAACAATATTGTACTGCAGAGCTAGATCCTTGGGCTTAAGATCGAAAGCCACACCCATCAGCTGGGTGACAAACAGCACCGGCATATTGTACTCTTTATTCTTGAGTTTAGCAATTTTTTGCTGAAAAGCATCTGTATTCAGGGCACACATGGGGCACGGCGTCACAATCACGTCCGCACCGTTTTCCGCCGCGCAGTCTAAAATTTTTCCGGTCAGGTCGTAGATCAACTCCGGGTTGGTAAACTGCTGCGAACCACCGCAACAGCGGGCAGCCATCGGGAACGGCACCGCCGTTGCTCCCAGCGCTTCCACCAGGCGGTCCAGCATTACCGGGTACTCCACATCGTCAAAGTCCGGACGCCGGAGAGCACGCACGGTCTGACAACCGGAATAACAGGCTACCTTCAAGCCCTCCAGCGGCTTGATGGTCCGTTCCCGGATCTTGTCCAGCCCGATCTCATTGACGAGCACGTCAATCAGGTGCCGCACCTGCAGGCTGGCGTTGTAAGATAAACCGCCCGCTCCCAGGGCCTCGTTGATCTGGCTCTTAAAATCAGGGTCGGTCTTCATCTTTTCGTTGGTCCAGGCCAGGTTCAGATAACAAGAACTGCAAGCCACCAAGATGTCCTTGCCCTCTTTTTCCGCCAGGGCCAGATTGCGGGCCGCGATCGCCTGCTGGGCGAAGTCGCCGATGGCGTTAGCCACCAAGGTCGCACCACAGCAGTTCCAATCCGGAATCTCGCCGTGGCAGTCAATATCCAAGGCTTTAACCACGGCCTCAAAGGAGATGAAACTGGCTTTTCCGGTGGCCTCTGATGCACAGCCCGGGTAAAACGTGTAAGCCATCTAGTGTCCCTCCTTTGCCAGTGCCGCAGCCTTTTCATAGATTTTTTTCAGTTGGCTCTTGCCCTTGATGGTCTTGGCGGGCGCAAGCGGCAGCCGCCGCTTTAACACCATCGGCTGCGCGACGTCCATCATCTTCAAGGCATCTTTGATAGCGCTGGGGCCGGCCTTCAGGAAGTACATCTGGGTCAACCAAGCTTCCCACTGCCGTCCACGCTTCAGCATCACGTCAAAAAAGGTCTTGCTGAACAGCGCCCCCGGCGCGCTCTTCACGCCCTGCTTTTGCGCCAAGTATAGTTTCATCCCGTGCATTACATCGATGATCGGGATCCCCCGTGGACAGCGCACGGTGCACAGGTTGCAAGAAGTGCACAACCACGGTGTGTTTGCCTTGAGCACTCGGTCCCGGTCTCCGGCCTGAATTGCTTTAAAATACTTGCGTGGCTGGAGATCCATCAGGTGCCGGGCCGGACAGGTCACGACACATAAACCGCACTGCATACACTGCTTGATATAATGACCGTTTTCGATACTGTAAAGCTCATTCGCAAAAGCGGGGTCGTACCTGGATGCCTGGTTATTCGCAGCGGTCATTTGCTCTACCCCCTACAGACTGGTCCTTGTTTAATCCCGTTGATCAGCCGGAAAACTTCTAAGGCCTTAAGGCCTGACGGCCCCAACCTCCCCACTTGCGCGAACGCAATGGAGGCGGGGCTCCGGGCCGCGCGTTACGCGTCACGACCCGGACCCTCCCCGTTCAAGCCTAAAAGCCCTTCATGGGGTTCGGACCGAGTTCGTCGATCTTCGCCACAAAGTCTTCGATCAGTTTCGGAATCCGGTAGTAATCCATAATGCTGACCTGGTGGAACCGGCAACGCTCAGACTCCAGACCCAGCCGGTCTAATGTCTCCGACACCTTGGACAGGCGGATTTCGGCCAGCTCACTGCCCTTGATAAAGTGACACTGGTAATCCTCACCGTGGCGGCAACCCAGGAGCATTACACCGTCAATGCCACTAGACATCGCATCGGAAATCCACACCAGGTTGAGCGAACCCAGGCACCGCAACGGAATGACCCGCACCCAAGCGCTGTACTTCATGCGGCCGATACCCGCCATGTCCAGCGCCGGTATCGCATCGTTCTCGCAAGCGAAAATGAGGATCCTCGGTTTTTCCTCCTCTTCTTCCGGCACCTCGATGGATTTGGCCATACCGCCAATCATCGGTACCGAGTAGTTCTTGAAGGAGATAATCCGCTCCGGACAAGCCCCCATACAGGTACCGCACCGCCGGCAGCGGGTCCGCTCCGGCAGCGGATTGGCCTTTTCATCCTCGTTGATCGCTCCGAACGGACATTCCTCGGTGCACCGCTTACACTGGGTGCAGCGGTTCATGTTGAACTCCGGATAGGAGATGTCTCCGGATCGCGGGTGCACCGCTTCGCCGCGGGCCACGGCCTCTACACACTGAATGGCCTTCAAGGCCGCGCCGGTAGCGTCCTCGATGGCCGCCGGTACCTGCATGGTCGCCCGGACAACGCCGGCGGCGTAGATACCAGTCCGGCGGGTCTCGTACGGGAAGCAGATAAAATGTGAATCCGGGAAACCGTACTTGAGCGCCGGCATTTCTGGACCCTGACGGTAAACCAGGTTCAGCATGTTGGACTTGATGATCTGATCCAGCTTGACCGCCGCTTCTTCTTCCTTGGCAGCGGCCGCTTCGGCCTCGGCATCCTCGAGGACCACTTCTTCACCAAAGGCGGCGTTGGTCTGCATCCCGTTGGCCAGCACTACCAGATCGAGGTCTCCGATAGTAACGTCCTCGCCCAGGATGATGTCTTTACCCGCCACGGCAAGCTTGCCACCGTCCTCGAGCACCTGCACACCGGGAATCTCGGTTTTGATGAACACGGCGCCCGTCTGCTGTACGGCCTTGTAGAAGTACTCGTACTTACCCGTAGCCCGGATGTCCTTGTAGAAGATGTAAACCTGAGCATCCGGATTAAACTCCTTCAGGTAAACAGCCTGTTTCAGGGTTTCGACACAGCAGGCGGCCGAACAATATGGCAGGTGCTCCGGATCACGCGAACCGGCACACTGGATGAAAGCGACCCGTTTGACCTCTTTAAGCTTGCCGTTTTTGGCCATTTCCTCCACCTCGGCATGGGTAACCACGTTGGTCTTTCCATAGCCCAGGTAGGTAAGCTTCTTGGGATCGTAAGGCCTTGCGCCGGTAGCCAGCACGATGGCACCCACCTTCTCCTCGGCGGTGCCGCCTCCGTGCTTGATCTTGGCGTTGAAAACACCCGGACCGCCGGCGATGCTTTCCATCGTGGCCCCGGTGTAAACCTTGATCCGCGGGTTGTCTTCAATAGCCTTGGCCAAGGCGGGAATGTTATTCTCGGCCAAATCGGTGAACGGCTCCACCAGCGGCGGCAGCTTGTAGACCTTGCCGGCCCAGCCACCGAGTTGCGCCTCTTTTTCCACCAAAACCACATCGTAGCCGGCCTTGGCCGCTTCCAACGCGGCGGTCATACCGGCCAGGCCGCCGCCCACCACCAGGATGGTCTTGGATGGATTCTCGACCAGGAACGGTTCCGGCAATTCGGTGACTTTTGCTCTGGACAGACCCATCCGCACATAGTCCTCGGCCATCATGTTGGTATCCTCGTCGCCGGGTTCCTGCACCCAGGCAACCCGTTCCCGCAACGGAATTCTTTCAACAATGATTGACGGCCCGAAATTAAACACATCATAGCAAACCCGCTCCGAACAAGCGGCGATGCTGACGGTGTTGACTCCCGCCTCGATATCCTTCTTGATCAGGGCGACGCCTTCGGGGCCGCACAGGAAGGGGTGCTCTTTCACGTCCTGAATCTTGAACTCACTCTTGGCCACCTTCACCAGGGCCGGAATATCCAGGGCCTCCCCGAGGCCGCAGCCCGTACAGAAGTATACCGCTTGCTTCTTAGTCATCTACTTGCCACCCCCCACTACAGCCTGAACAGCCTTGAGCGCGGCCGCCGTAGCGTCACGCACACTGGCCGAAACCTCCATCGGTTTGTGGGCACACCCCGCGCCGCCGATACCGGTCTGGGCGATGTCCGAAATCACGAAACCACCCGCATCTACCACGGCCAGTTCCGCCGGCACCGCGGTTACGGACGGCGCCATACCGGTCGCCAATACCACCAGGTTCACCGTCTGCTGCACTACCTGCCCGGCACCCTGGTCCTCGGTCTCCAGGGTCAGATCCCCGGTCGCCGGGTCCTCTGTGATTTCGCCGACCTTACCCTTAATGAAGATCACGTTTTCATCGTTGGCCACCTTGGTGTAGAAGTCCTCGTACTTACCCAGGGCCCGAATGTCGATGTAGAAAACGTAAATCTTAGCGTTCGGGTTGTTCTCCCGGATATAGGTAATGTGTTTCAGGCTGGCCAGACAACAGACCTGGGAACAGTAAGGCTGGTGGTTCTCGTCGCGCGAGCCGGCGCACTGCACAAAAGCGATGGTTTCCGGCTCTTTGCCGTCCGACGGGCGCACAATCCGTCCCCCGGTCGGGCCGTTCGGGACGGCCAACCGTTCCAGCATCACGTTGGTGATCACGTTCTTATGGCGGCCGAAACCATAATAGCTGATCTTGGTGGCGTCGTAAGGTTGCCAGCCAGTGGCGTACACGATCGCCCCAACCTTCAGGTGTACCGTTTCCACCTCCATGTCCAGGTCGATGGCGTTGTACTTACAGGCTTCCACGCACTTACGGCAACCGTCCGCACAAGCATCTCGGTCGATGACGTACTTCAGCGGGAAGGCAAACGGGTGGGGCAGGTAGACGGCCTTGGTATTATCCAGACCGTAGTTAAAGGTGTTGGCTCTCTCCGCCGGGCAGACCGCCACACATTCACCGCAGGCGGTGCATTCCGGTTTTACGTACCGCGGGTTAACCTTGACGGTGACATCAAAATCGCCCTTCTGACCGCTAATCTGTTCCACCTCGGCACAGGTAAAGAACTTGATGCGTGGATTCCCGCGAAGCCGTTTGAAGTTAATCTCCAGTCCGCAGTTAGGGGGACAAAGCTTGGGGAAGTAGTGGTGCATCTGAGCCACCCGACCACCAAGGTAGGGGTTCTTCTCGACCAGGTACACTTCGTACCCCACCTCGGCCGCTTCGAGCGCCGTGGTCAGCCCACTAATCCCTCCCCCGATTACCAAAATGCTTTTGTTGGCCATATTATCACCCTAATTGAAAATTGAACTAAACATATATTGGGGAGGCATGAGGCCTCCCGTTTCCGGCTGCAGTCGGCATCCGCCCAAGCATTTACGGGGATCATTGGATTCCTCTCGCCAGGCCGGATCCGTCCGGCTTTGAGAAAAGAAGAAGGAAGCTGGCGGGCGAAATCTTTGATTTCGCCCGCTTTCTCCCCTCTGGCAGTTACAGTCTGATGATGTCTCTCTTGAAGACTTCCCACTCGCCGGTCTTCGGGTCGTACTTCGTGTTGACGAAGACTTCCCAGTTTTCCTCGTCGATCTTGGGGAAGTCAGCCCGGAAGTAGTAGCCCGGCCACCGCGTCTCTTCGCGGAACAGGATGGTCCGGATGTGGGCCTCGGCAACCCAGGTCCGGTGGATGTTCTCCCAGCAACGCATTAGCTCGTTCAGGTCACGCGCAGCCAGCTTCTCGGAGTCTTCCTTCAGCATCTGCAAGTACTCCATCCCCTTCTCCAGGAGGGGCTTGGAGGTCTGGAAGTTGGAGCCCCAGCCGCCGGCATACTCGTCCATCAGCTTCTGGATGCGGAACTTGTACTGCTTCGGCAGAATGTAGTTCGGGTTGACTTCTTCCGCGGTGGTGAAGTCCTTGTTCTCCTCGAAGATCTTGAACGGCCGCAGGATCCGCTCCTTCAGAGCCTCGATCTCCGCCGGGTCAACATTCGGCAGGTCGGGGTTCTTGTCGACCAGGTACTTGCAGGCCGACTTGCCGGCGATACGACCCTCGGCGTGCGAACCGGAGGAGAACTTGTGGCTCGAGGCGCCGGAAGCGTCGCCGGCCGCGAACAGGCCGTCCACGGTGGTCATGTTGGCGTAGCCCCAGAAGTATTCCGGCGGAGCCACGTCTTCCGGACCGCTGACCCAGGCGCCGGAGGCACCGGAGTGCGAACCGATGAAGTACGGCTCGGCCGCGGCGATTTCGGATTCCTTCTTCTCAGGCTCGATGTTGCAGGCCGCCCACAGGAGCGCCTGGGAAATGGTCATGTCGAGGAAGTCTTCCCAAGCTTCGGCCTCGAGGAGCTTCAGCTTCTTCTTGAAGGCCTTCTCGTCGTCCTTGTACTTGGCGGCCAGATTCTGGATGGCCTCGGCCGTCTGCATGTAGATCGGGCCTTTGCCGGCCGTGACGTCGATCATCCCGAGCCAGTTGCGCAGGTTAGCCGGCATCGGTTTCACCTTGGCATACTTGCCCCACTTGTCCAGTTCGGCAGCGTTGGTGACCATATAATTATCACCATACGCGTTGGTCGCCCGGGACTTGAAGAGCAGGAACCAGGCACCGACCGGACCGTAAGCGTCCTTGAAGCGTACCGGGATGAACCGGACTTCCTGGCAGGTCATCTCGGCGCCGGCCTTGATGGTGAAGTACGCGCTGGAACCGGTGGAGAACGGCGGGTACCAGGAGCGGCCGAGACCCTCACCGGAAGACCGCGGACGGAACACACCCACGCAGCCGCCCATCGCGCACAGGACGGCCTTCGCCCGGAAAACGTAGAACTTCTCTTCCCGGACGCTAAAGCCGACCGCGCCGGCGATCCGGTTGCCGTCGAGCAGCGGCTCCACGATGAACACGCGCTCATAGATCTCCGCACCACAATCGTTCAGCGCGTTCTTCGCGGCTTCGGCAACGATGATCTTGTAGGATTCGCCGTTGATCATTACCTGCCACCGGCCGCCCCGCTGATACGGACCAACACGGAAAGGATCATCCTCGCTCTTCGGCCAGATCGGGAGACCCCATTTTTCAAACAGGTGCACGGTGGAGTCAACGTGCCGGGCGATATTGTAGACCAGGTCGTCACGGGCAATGCCCATCAGGTCGCTCCGCACGTACTCAACATAGTCCATCACGGTATTCTCATTGTCACGCAGGCCAAGGTACAGGTTGATGGCCGAAAGACCCTGGGCAACCGCACCGCTCCGGTCCATGGCGGCTTTGTCCACCAGGACTACCTTGAGACCATGCTTCTTGGCCCAGTGCGATGCTTCCACGGCCGCACCACACGCCGCCATACCGCCACCAATGATAAGCAGGTCAGCGGTGACTTCTACAGTTTCGAAATTCGGCACTGGCATTATGTAACCTCCTCGCAATTTGCATTATATTCTCGTAATTAATCCCGCTATTTCTTCGGGCTCGGGACTTCCACACCCAGCGAAGCCGGCTCGGTGAACAGGTTGATATCGTTAATGTCATCCGTGCCTGCGCCGTAGCCGCCGTCGGGCACCGCGCTGCCCTCTTCAGTCGTCCGGATGGGGAACTTGAACCGCTTTACGGTACCATTCCGGAACTTAACGGTCCACATAATATCCTGGGAGCCTCTGAGCGGCACGCAACTCGCACCCATCGGCACGAAGTCCTGGTAACCCCTGAAGTCCATTGCCTGTTGCGGGCAAATCTTTACGCAGCACAGGCATTCCCAACACTCGTCAGGAGCCCGGTTGTAAGCTTTCATTCTTTCCTTGTCCAGGACCATCAGGTCGTTGGGGCAAATGTACATACACGCGGTCTTGTCCTGCCCCTTGCAGCCGTCACACTTTTCGGTCATTACAAATGTCGGCATTAACTCAAACCTCCTAATTTTAGCATTCTAGCCGTGGGGAACAGATAAGATCACTACCGAACTCTACCCGGACTTTCGGTGCCGCACCACTCCCTTCTCCGCATTAAAGTTGCAAGTGATTTGTAACGGTTTATTCACCCTTCTCCTCTGACCGCCGGTCTCTGGGGGACACCCCAAAACGCTTCCGGCAGAGGCAGGCACGAAACACAAGTTGAAACAATCTTGTTGCGGCGATAATTCTACTTTACGGACCAATTTCCTTCTTCTGGCGGACAAGTATTTTCCAAATGTTCTCTCTTAGGCAAACTGATTTCTCTAAGAATTGCCCAACTGGCTAGCGGGTTAACTTGTGAAGATCGGCACATAAAACTATCGAACAATAGCTTACTGCGATACGGCTAAACTCCATCCGTGATTTTTGTCCACTATAGCATGATTCGTTGGTGAAGACAAGTCCCAATTGCCAGGAAAAGATCGGTCATTTCTGCGGTTTCTTACGCACCTTGTCATAAAAAGGCGGTCTTCCCTATCCTTGGACCGGGTCTGTATTTGCTTTAACAATCACATTGTACATTGTTGTCTCCCGGCAACCGTGGTATAATATGTGAACGCAGGTGCCAAGCGACGATATTTTAAAAACAAAACGCATCTGGTCCAGTTTTTTCTGCACCTGGAGGAAAAAGTAATATGACAGTTTGTGGAATGGGAGGTTTTGAAACCAAGTGTCGGATGCCGTTCTGGATAAGGCCCGAGAACTGGGGAGAGTGCTGACCCAATCTCCGGAATACCGTGACGTGAAAGCAAAACAAAAAGCCATGTTCAACGACAACGCCGCCCTGGAGATGCTAAAAACCTTTCATCTTATGCAGGATGCCGCCAAAAAAAAGCAGGCGCAGGGCCAAGCACTTTCCCAACAAGAGGTCCGGGCCCTGGAGGAAATGGAGCTGAAAATGGCCGCCCACCCGACCATCAGTGCTTTTCACGAATCCCAGCGGAGCTACCAGAAGCTGATCAACAAGGTCCTGGAGACGGTAATCCAGGTGCAAAAAGAAGAACAGGAAGAGGATTTGATCAAGGAGCAGATTCCGGGCTACGAACCGGGGAAGAAATTTGTGCCGGAACCAGACCCGGAAGACGACTAAGGCAGCCCCCACAGCCACGCAAGGCAGCAAAAAGCGGCGCGAATGTTCTCGCGCCGCGCCTTTTCTAGCGTTCCCTACCAAAGCCTAGATCTCGTCATCCTCCTCCCCGGCCAGGGTACGCATGATAAATCGCTCCACGTTGCCGTGGCAGTCAACCAGCGTCCAGGTTACGCTGCGCGGGCCGACCAACGGGATGAGCTTGCCGGGGTAAAAAGCGAGCTGGTACTGAATCCTGGTCTGGATGGCCTGACGGGCACAGGATTTGGTACAGGTCATGCAGTCCCAACAGTCCCCCGGTTCACGGCATACTGCTTTCCCGGTATTTTTTTCAACCACCATCAGGTTCCCGGGGCAGACCAACTCGCAGAGCGGCGCTTTTTCACCCTGGCAACCGTCACATTTATCAGGAAGCACATAGGGTGGCACGGGTGATTCCCCCTTTCCTAATCTCTTCGTCTGTCTCGTCTACACGGTCTCGGACTTGCGGTCCCCGGGAACGATTTGCTGGTAGGGCTCCTTGGAAAACTGTAGCTCATCGGTTTCCGGATCCCAGACCGAGGTAACGAAACAGTCGAAGTTATGGTCGTCGACCTCCGGATAGTCCGTGCGGTTGACATATCCCGGATAACGGGTTTCCTTCCGGTAGTCAATGTGGTCAATCACCAACTGGCAAACGTCCAGCCGGTTGATCACGTCCCAAGCCAACTGCAGATCATGCGTATCCTTAGCCACCAGATACTGCAGTTGTTCCCGGCGCAACCGGTTAACAAGCTTGCGCGCAATCGCCAGGTTGGTCTCGTTTACGTAAAACCACCGCGAACGACCGCCGCAATATTCCTCCATGATGTTCTGCATCCGCCATTCCATTTGCTGCGGTAACACACCCTCTACCGGTTCACCGTTGGTGTAAAAAGAGCACTTTTGGTACCGCTCAAGAGGCGCAAAGATCCGTGCCTCCAGCGCGTCGACCTCAGCCGGGCTGATCTCTAAGAGTTGCGGCTGCTTTTCCCGGAGGTAGCGGACCATATGCCGTCCGGCCAGCCGTCCACAGGTCCAGGTCCCGGAAATGAAACGCGAGGGAGCAGCGCCCAGCGCGTCACCCGAAACAAACAGGCGTTCGACCGTGGTCATCCGGGAAGTGCCTATCGTCCAGGCCCCCGCACAGGCGGCGTGGGCACCGACAATGGAGGGGTCAGCCGCATCGATTTCAACCGGTTCCCGTCCCGGGTTGATGTCGTTGCAGGCCCAATAGAGCACAAGACATGGAGCCATATCCAGGTATTGGGCTTTGAGCCCCTCCACCCGCTCCGGGTCGCCCCGGGTGGTATCCATGTAGCAGGGCCCGCGGTGGTTTTCCATTTCGCGGCAGTAAGCCCAGACCCGAAGCGGCGTGGGGGCGGTGTGACCGCCCAGTTTGGCGTACTCCTCCCGCTCCTCCATAAAGGCCTCACCCTTGGCGTTCACCATGGGGGCCCACATGCCGATGGAAAGGGTTCCGGTGGCGGAGTAGGTATCTTTGGTCCGTACCGGGACAAACCGGGTATCAAAACCGACCATCTTCGCGCCGACCCGCTTGCACATTGCGTAGCTGCCGCCGGTGTTAAACGGATAATACCAGATCCGGTGGTGGGCGTCCCCGTGTCCCCGCGGGCGCCAGATCCCGGCCGCCCCGCCGGCGCACACCAGCACCACTTTGCCGCGGGCGACGTACATCTTGCCGTCCCGCACCCCAAAACCCACGCACCCGGCGACCGCGTCACCCACCTTGATCAGGTCGGTAACATACACCCGGTTGTAAACCCGGGCCCGGGCCTTGATCGCCATATTGGCGGTAATGGGTTTGAGCATGGATCCGTTGATTTCAATATTCCATTTGCCGCGGTTCAGGTAGCTGCCGTCCGCTTTCTTTTTGATCGGCAGCCCCTCCTTTTCCATCATGGCCACTGTTTCGTTGACCAGTTCGGCCACACTCAGAAGGATGTCCTCGCGCACCGGCGCCCCACACATATCGTACCGGATGTAAGCCACGAGATCTTCAGGCGTGCCCTGATTCAGGTACATGTTCAAAGCGTTCATCCCGGCGGAAAGGGCGCCGCTGTTGCGGATGAAGGACTTCTCCAAAATGACGATCTTCAGGTCGTCGCCCCCTACCTTACGGGCCTCGTAGGCCGCCAGGCACCCGGCTGTACCACCGCCGATTATCAGAACGTCAGCGTCGATGTACACTCTCTCGCGTGCCATGTTCACCTCTCCCTCCTTAAAACTCTGAACCTCCCAAAACCTTTGCCGCCCCATCCTCTACCCCGCCCGATTACCCCCCGCGCCTGCCTTGGAGCGGTGCCAGGTGAACCACAGGGCCAGACCGCTGACCACCATCACTACCAGGCTGACTAACTGCCCGATGGTCAGCGTCTCAATCCCGGTAGGCGGGGACACCCGCCAGAAATCGATCACGAAACGGTAGCCGCCGTATAAGATCAGGAAAGACCACATAAGTAAACCGTCAAAGGATCTTTTCCGGCTTAAGAACAACAGCACCAGGAAAATCAACACACCGGCCCCCGCCGAGTACAACTGCGTGGGATGCCGCAGCACGTCGTCAAAGGGGAACATCACCCCGAAGGCGTGGTCCGTGGGTAGTCCGTAACAGCAACCGTTCAGGTAGCAGCCGATCCGACCGAAGGGGTAGCCGGCCGCCACACCGAGGGCCAACACGTCGCCCAAGCGGGCCAGGCTCAAGCGCCGGCGCCGGGTAAACCAGATTACCACCAACAGACATAAAACCAACGCCCCGAAAAAAGACAGTCCGCCATCCCACACCCGCAGCATGGCCAAAGGTTCAGTGCCGTATTGTTCCCATTCCAGGAATACATAAGCGGCACGGCTGCCAATCACCCCGGCCAGGACCAGGTAAAGGGCCAGGTCAAGCAAGATGTCGGTATCGAAGCCGGCGCGCTTGCCCACCCGCACGACCACGAACAGCCCGGCCAGAATGCCCAGGGCAACCATAAAACCGTAACTCGTTACGGTAAACGGACCAAACTGAAACAGTACCGGGTGCAAGCTGGTGCCACCTCATTTTCGGGTTACGCGGACGGCTGATTTACCGGGTTTCAATGCCTCTGGGCACACTCCCGGGCCCGTCCGGTGAGGACCTCAAGCCCGTGCGGCAAAGCCGGCATAATTACCTCCAAACACTCCCGCACCGCTTTCGGACTACCCGGCAGATTGACGATCAGCGTCTGTTTCCGGATTCCTGCTACCGCCCGGCTCAAAATCGCCCGGGGATTCTTTTTACTGGTTTCGGCCCGCATTGCCTCGGCCAGTCCGGGTACCTGCCGCTCCACCACGGCCAGGGTTGCCTCCGGTGTGTTGTCCCGAACGGCAAACCCGGTCCCTCCGGTAGTCAGCACCAGGTCCATCCTCCGGTCGCACAGTTCCACCAGGGTCTCGATGATTTCTTCAATGTTATCGGGGATGATGCGCGTCTCGACGATTTCCCACCCCTGGGCTTTCACCACCTCCGCAATCGCCCGGCCGCTCTCGTCTTCCCGCTCGCCCCGAGCCCCTTTGTCGCTGACCGTGACGACCGCCACCTTAAACATCAGGCAGCACCTCGATGTCATCCCCTACCTTAACGTACCCGCTCTGCAGCACCCTGACGAAGATGCCCTGGCGGGGCATAATGCAGTCTCCCACCTGTTGGAAAACAGCACACCCGGTGTGGCATTTCTTACCGATCTGGGTAACCTCACCGACCACCTCGGGGCCGATTCGCAAGCGGGTGCCCACAGGCAGGCTATGCAGTTCAAGACCCTCCGTAGTCAGGTTCTCGGCAAAGTCTCCGGGGCCTACATCCAGACCTTTCGCCCGCATTTGCTCAATGCTCTCCATGGCTAGAAGGCTGACCTGGCGGTGCCAGGGGCCGGCGTGAGCATCGCCCACGAGGCCTAATCCAGCCCGCAGATAGGCCCGGCCGACATTGTGCTTGCGCACACCCTTGGTCTCACTGGTACATACTGCTACAATCTTTCCGGCCAAGGCACCTCCCCCTCTCTTTCGAACCGGCCGCTTTGTCCCCCGGACTTGGAAACCAAGCGGATATCCCCGATCACCATTTCTCGGTCCACCGCCTTACACATGTCGTAAACCGTCAGGGCGGCCACCCCGACAGCTGTTAAAGCCTCCATTTCCACCCCGGTCTGCCCGGTCGCCCTCACCCGAGCTTCGATTTCCAGCCGGGAAGCGGCTTCGTCCGGCCGGAAGTGAACCTCTACTACGGTGAGAAGCAATGAATGGCACAATGGAATAAGGCGGGCGGTCTCCTTGGCCGCCATGATCCCGGCCGTGCGGGCCACTGCCAGGACTTCACCCTTGGCTACCTGGTTGTTCAGTATCTGCCGCAGGGTTTCCGGCTGCATAGTCACCGCCCCCCGGGCCACCGCCTCACGCACGGTAGTCGGTTTAGCGGTTATCTCCACCATTCTCACCTTGCCGTATCCATCAACGTGGGAAAATCCGGACACGCGTTATTACACCTCCGAGCCGGCAAAACACAAGCGGCTAACCCAACCCTGCTTTTGATTTCGACACTAGAAACCTTATTCCTGCTCCCACATTATCCTGCCGCAATCCCGCAGGTCGTAGCCGCCCAAGGCATATACATCGGCCTGGAACCGCGGGTCACGGATGACTTCCAGAAGCCGTCCCACCACCGGTTGGTCCCAGTACTCCTTCAGGATGCAGAGATCGTAACGCTCCTCGGCCACCGGTACAAAATCGAGCCCCAGAGCACTTGCCGCCGCCCGAATGCCTAAGCCGCAGTCGGCCGTGCCTCCGGCTACGGCCGCCGCTACAGCCATGTGGGTGTATTCCTCGCGCTCATACCCGCAGACCCGATCCGGCCCGATTCCCCGGAGACGGAGGTGATAATCCAACAACACCCGGGTACCAGCACCCCGCTGCCGGTTGACGAAGCGAACACCTTCCCGTGCCAAATCTTCAAAACCCTTAATTCCCAGCGGATTGCCGGGAGCCACAATAAACCCCTGCTCCCGGTAGGCCAGGTTCACCAGCACCACCCCCCGGCCAGGGAGGTGTTTTTGGATGTAAGACACGTTGTACTCCCCTGTAGTCTCATCCAGCAAGTGGGTACCCGCCACGTGCGCTTCGCCACGACGCAGGGCCAAAAGTCCGCCCAGGCTACCCGCGTGGGCCGAAGAAAGCGACGCCTCCGGAAATTTTACCTTCAGGTGGTTGGCCAGGACGTCCAGCGCGATATCGTGGCTGCCGATCACCACCGTCGTTTCTTCGATCTCGGACAGCGGTCGCAGGAGTTCTACATCCACGGTCTGGCCGGCTTCAAATCCCTCCTGTAGGCGGGGCACCACGAGCAGCCCGTCTGCCCGGATCAAAGTCAGGATCAATCCGGCCCCCCGGCCTAAAGGAGTGCAGATGATCTTGTCTCCCACCTTGCCCAGCTTTACCCGCACAAACTCATCCACCCCCATCGGGGAAACCACGCGCCGGGAAAGCAGGGCCGACACCCGAGGCCGGGGCGGTACCGCACGCCCCAGCTTGGCGTAAATCACCGGACGCACGAACAGTTCGCAGTTCAACACGGCGGACACCGGGTACCCGGGAATGCCAAAAACCGGCTTGCCGCGGATTTCCCCCAAGATCACCGGCTTACCCGGTTTGATGCCCACGCCGTGGACCAGCACCCGGCCCAAATCCTCAATCAGGTGGGCGCTGAAATCCTCCCGCCCGGCCGAGGCCCCGGCGTTTATGATCACCAGGTCCGACGCGTCCACGGCTGCATCCAGGACCGTTCGCAACCGGTCGTAGTCGTCCGGCACGATGTCGTAGCGCATAAAATCGGCGCCCCACTCGCGCACCAGTGCACCTAACACGCGGCTGTTATACTCAACAATATCCCCCGGACGAAGTGGCCCGCCAGGTTCCACCACCTCGGTTCCGGTGGGAATAAAGGCCACCCGCGGCCGCGGGTGCACCTTGACCCGCACGACACCACCGGCGAGCAAACCCCCCACGTCCACCGGGCGGATCACGTGGTTGGCGGGAACAATCATCTCCGTGGCCACCAAGTCCTCGCCCATTACCCGCACGTGCTGCCACGGAAAGGCGGCAGCGAAAATCTCAAAAGTATCCTCGCCGGTCCAATGCACGTCCTCTATCATGATCACCGCGTCGCAGTTTTCCGGCAGCGGATCGCCGGTATCCACCACCTGAACCGTAGGCCCCAGCCGGAGCGTGAGAGGAGTGGTTTCACTGGCGCCGAAAGTGTCCCGGGCGCGCACCGCCACCCCATCCATGGCCGCAGCGTGGAAATGGGGCGAGGAAACGGCGGCAAACACCGGCGCGGCGGTCACCCGCCCCACCGCATCCGCAGCGGCGATTTCCTCTGGAGGCCCCGGAACAAGCGCCCCCTGTTGATCAAGGTGTTCCAGGTATTTCTGCCTTGCCTCCTCCAGGGGCTGTTCGGAAAGATATACTTTTCTTTTCACATCTGCCCGCCTCCGTGGAGCTAAAAGGGTATTACTTCTACTTCATCCCCGGCCGCAACGCCCCGGCTTTCCAGAGGGATACGCGCCAGGCCGTCCGCCCGCACCATGGTGGCGATCAGGCCCGACTTACCCGCAATGGGGTCGGCGATGAGTTCTCCCCCCTCACCCCAGTCCAGCCGGACGCGCACCCAGTCCTCCTTACCGGCCGGAGAACTGAGTGCCCGTGTAATCCGTGCCCGTACCGGAAACCGCCGGAAACCGGGGTCCAATAGGGGGCGGCCTAGCAAACTGAAGACCACCATGGCCGATACCGGATGTCCAGGCAGGCCCAGCACCAGCTTGTGGCCAATCACGGCACCAATGGTCGGCTTTCCGGGACGCACCGCCAGACCGTGAAACAGCACACCTGGAGAACCCAGGCTGGCCACCACCGCCGCGGTGACGTCCCGCCGCCCTACCGAACTACCACCCGAGATCAGCACGGCCTCGGTCTCGTCCAATGCCCGGCGCACCACCGCGGCCAGAGTTTCGAAATCGTCGCCGATGATACCGTACATCACCGGTTCACCGCCGTACTCGCGAACTTGGCCGCTCAAAGTGTAAGAATTTACGTCCCGCACCTGGCCCGGTCCAGGCGTCCGGTCCACCGGGACCACCTCATCGCCGGTAGTAATGATGCCGACTCTGGGCGGCCGCCGGGTTAAGACGGTGTTCACTCCGGCCGCGGCCAAAAGCCCCACGTCCTGAGACCGCAAGCGATGCCCCCGCGGCAGCAAAAGCGTGCCACTGGCCAAGTCGTCACCGCGCCGGATGATATTCTCGCCCGGTGCCACCGGGCGGACGACCCCGATGGTCCGCTCATCCAGTTCCTCCGTGTATTCGACCATCACTACGGCATCAGCGCCTTGCGGCAACATGCCGCCGGTGGCAATCCGAAATGCCTGGCCCGCCTCTAGCCGGCCCCGCGGGGCCTGTCCCATCAGCACCTCGCCGGCAACGTCCAGGTAAGCCGGCAATCCTTCGGAAGCACCGAAAGTATCTTGTGCCCGCACCGCGTACCCGTCCATGGTCGCCCGGTCGAACGCCGGCACGTCCTCCGGAGCGAAAACGTCCTCGGCTAGCGTCCGCTGAAACGCCTCCCGCAGGCCCACGCGCTCTGCCGGCGTCTCTAGCCGGACGTGGTCGCGCAGGATCGCAAGGGCATCGGCGATCACGTAAGCCCGAAAAAGATCCAAGTATGCTTACCTCCACTTGCAGAATCTACCTCATCCTACCATATTTCCTCCCAAACTTAAAAGAGGTACGACATCATGGGTCATCGAAAAGGTTGGCCCGGATAAAAAGGACGTCAATGCTTTCGTCCAGCAACAAAAGGTCGATTGGACAGGCTTCCCGGTAACAATTAACATACACACCGGCCCATCTCAGCCCTCTTTTTCCAGGCCTTGCTTCCGACCGCAAGGCCACCAACAGGATATCACCGTTCCAGACTACCAATCGTTCGCACTTTTGTTTGCACTTGTTCACAATTCGGCCACATTTGACGGTTATACTTTATGGACGAAGAAAACTTTTAAGATTAGGAGGTGATTTTTTGCGGCGCTTCATTATTCCGCTCACGCTGGCCCTGGTGCTGGTGTTCGCCGCGGCCCAGGTAGCTTTAGCGGCCTGGGGGCAGGGCTTCGGCGGCCGCGGCATTGGTGCCGACGGGTGGGCCAATTTCGCCCAGGAACTCGGGATAACCCAGGAGCAGTCCGCCCAGATCCAGGAGTTGTACCGCCAACACTTCGCCAAGACCAATAAGATCCGGGACCAGTTGCGCGCCACCCGTCAGGAACTGCAAATGCAGCGCTGGAACCCTGACGCCGATCAGGCCCGCGTCCAGGCGCAGATCGACAAGGCCGGCGAACTCCGGGAACAACTGCGGCAGGAAGCTATCGAGTTCCGGACACAGTTGCAGGGCGTACTTACCGAGGAACAGCTGGCCAAGTGGCCCCAGATCCGCCGCGGTGGCCCTTGCCTCAACCCCGAAGGGCCACTAAGCGCTACCCCACGTGCTAAAGGCGGCCCCTGGCGGTAATGGTGACTAGCCAAAGAGTCAACGGGGGGCAGGTTCTGACCTGCCCCCCGTTCCCTTTTACCATGCTGTTTGTGCCCGCTGGGAAGTTGGTGTACACTGAAACCATCAAATCAATTTATATTAGGGACTGATTTCTTCTCTTCTGTGGATAAGCAGGAAGTTATCCACAAAATATGCCTGTCCCTTTTTGATGGAGGAGGGTTGGGCGTGCACGCCGGCGTAATCCTGATCGTGGAGGACGAGCAGACCGTCCGCGACGTGGCCAGTCTGTACCTGCAAAAGGAGGGCTTCCGGGTGGTCAGCGCTGTTGACGGCGAGGAAGCCTTGGAGATGATTCGATCGGAAAACCCCGACCTGGTGATTCTGGACATTATGCTGCCCAAGAAAGACGGCTGGACTGTGTGCCGCGAGATCCGGCAATACCAATCCGTGCCCATCATTATCCTTTCCGCTAAGGGTGAGGAATACGACCGGGTACTCGGCCTGGAACTGGGGGCCGACGACTACGTCACCAAACCGTTCAGCCCCCGGGAACTGGTGGCCCGGGTCAAGGCCGTACTGCGCCGCAGCGGTCCCGCCACCGATCCTGGCCAGGTACTGCGTTACCCGGGACTGACCATTGACACCGCCGCCCACCGGGTGGAGGTTAACGGCCGCGAGATCCCGCTGACACCCAAGGAGTTCGAACTGCTCGTATTTCTGGCCTCCCGACCCCGCCGCGTTTTTAACCGGGAGCAGCTTTTGTCCGCCGTCTGGGGATATGAGTTTTCCGGCGACACCCGCACCGTAGACACCCACATCAAACGGCTCCGGGAAAAACTCCGGGGCACCGGTCAAAGCTACCTGAAGACGGTCTGGGGTCTCGGCTACAAATTTGAGGTGTAGGCAAATGTCCGGTATCTTTGAACGGATTTTCGGTTCCTACCTAGCGGTAATCCTGATCACCCTGGCCACTGTGCATCTGGCTACGTCCTACCTGTTTGCAGACTACTACTTCACCGCCAAAGAAAGGGAAATGCTCCGAGAGGCCCAACAGATTGCCAACGCTCTGGCGGACCAATCGTATCCGCCAGGCACCGCGCTTACGCCCGTCAAACCCCTGTTCGCGCTGGGGGAGCGCATGGTAGTACTCGACCGCCAGCAATTCGAATTCGGACACCACGGCCGCGGGCCCGGACGGCGCGCCTGGTTGGGAACCGAAGAAGCGGCCCGACTTTTGGCCGGGGAAACGATTTCCGTTCGGCAGGTGCTACCCGCGGTCGAAAGAGAAGTCCTGGCAGTGGCCGCGCCGATCGCGGGTGCAGACGGCGAGATCAACGGTGCGGTACTGCTTTTCGCCCCCATCGCCGACCTGGACGCCACGGTGGCGGCGGTGCGCCGCATCACCCTCGCGGCGGCAGGCGTGGCCGTGCTCCTAGCCGCCGCTTTCAGCCTCTGGTTTTCCCGTTCCCTATCCGCGCCGCTACGGGAAATGAGCCGGATTTCCGTGGAAATGGCCCGGGGCAATTTCAACCGGCGGGTGACCGTCACCGGACGCGACGAAGTCGGGCAGTTAGCGGAAAACCTCAACCGGCTGGCCGACTCCCTGGACCGTTCCGTGGGCGAACTGGCCCGGGAAAAAGAAAAACTGGAAAGCATCGTGGCCAACATGGCCGAGGGCGTAGTCGCCGTGGACACCGCTGGACGGGTACTCCTGGCCAACGCCCCCGCCCGGAACACGCTGGGGTTTGGCGCCGGGAACAATTCCCCACCGGCGAACCAGTCGCTACCTGCCCCGGAACTGCCCACCCTTTTCGAACAGGTGCTGTCCACGGGCCAGGAGCAGTCCGCCGAGTTCGAACTGCGGGGGGCTTGCATTCTAGCCCGGTGTTCCCCTCTGCGCCACCCGGACGGTACGGTTTTCGGCGCCGTGGCCGTACTTCAGGACATCACCGCCCTCCGCCGCCTGGAACAGATGCGCCGGGACTTTGTGGCCAACGTCTCGCACGAGTTGCGCACCCCTCTCACCGCCGTGCAGGGCATCATCGAGGGGCTGATCGACGGGGTGATTTCCGAAGCCGAGGCCCGGGAACGGTATCTCCAGGCCGCCCACCGCCAGACTTTGCGGATGAGCCGCCTGGTCCGGGATCTCCTGGACTTGGCCGCGATTGAGGCCGGTCGCACCGATTGGGAACAGCACGCCGTGGACATCCGGGACGTACTGGGCCGCGTAGAGGTCAATCTGCGACCCGCCTTGGAAGAAAAACAGTTGGTCATCAACGCCGAAATACCCGATAATCTGCCACCGCTGCTGGCCAACGAGAGCCGGCTGGAGCAGGTGCTCACCAATCTGGTTGAAAACGCCGTCCGCTTTTCCCCTCCCCGAAGCAAAATCCGTATCACGGCCAAGGAACAGCCGGACAATAAAATAACGGTCACCGTTCAGGACCAGGGTCCGGGCATTCCACCGGCCGACCTACCCCACATCTGGGAACGTTTTTACAGGGTTGAAAAATCACGGACCCGGGAGTCGGGCGGCACCGGGCTCGGGCTGGCCATCGTCAAACAGATCGTGGAGGCGCAGGGCGGCGTGGTCGGCGCCGCGAGCGAACCGGGGACAGGGTCCACGTTCTGGTTCACCCTCCCCGCCGCCGACACCGCCGCAAACCTCAGCCAGCACAAATCCTGACATCGTCACCCCCGCAAGCAGCCGCGGCAGGAAATTTACGCCAGGTTTCCGAAAACCCAACCGGCCAGGGTGGCCAGCACAATGATGGTAGGTACGTAGACCAGTGCCGGTCTGATGCCGAACACCCTGGCGATGGCCAACCAATTGGGCAGGCTCAAACCCGGACCGGCCAGCAGCAGGGCCAGGGCAGGTCCTTTCCCCATTCCCACGCCCATCAGCATGTCTACAAAGGGTGCCTCGGTCATGGTGGCGAAGTAACTGACCGCGCCAATGAAAGTGGCCAGGAAACAGGCCAAAAGCCCGTTCCCGCCGAGCCAGCTCTGGATCCACTGCTCCGGCAGCACCGCCCCAATCACGCCCACCAGGAAGACGCCACCCAGTAGCAGCGGGGTGATAATCCGCACGAACCACCAAGTTTCCCGGAGCCACTCGGTGATGCTGTCCCAGGAAAGCATCCGCCAGGCGTAAGCCACCATCACCAGGGTGAGTGCACTCCAAAGCAGAACCTTATCCAGGTAAGGGCCTTCCCTGATCAAATAGTTGGGAAGTAACAGAGAAAGAAGGATCAGCAAAAACAACACCAGATACCTGGTTTCAATGATCTTTCCGCTTTCTGGGCTCGCCGTCGGCGGCCAGTGCGGTACCGCTCCGGTTTTTCCTTTGAAAACGGTGCTCATAACGTAACCAACGGCAAAAGCCACCAGCAGGGCGGCCGCCACCCGGGCTAACACCATCTCGCCGCCCAAGATCGCCCCGGTGTATACCAGGGCCAAGACATTCGCCGCCGGGGCCACCCACAAGATGATAAACGCCACCCCGATGCCGGCACCGCTAAAGTAAAGCCCACTGGCTACCGGTATCACCGTGCACGAACAGGCCGCCAGGGCGAAGCTGGAAACACCGGCCAGGGAAAAGGCCTTGGGCTTGCCGGCCTTTGCCCCAAAAAGACTCAGGATCGCCTGGCGGTTGATAAAGGTGACCAGTCCCCCGGCCAACAGAAAGGCCGGGACGAGGCAGGTCAACACGTGCAAGGCGATATAATCCTGTAAGGCCAACAACCCGGCCAGCAGCAGTTCAAGAACCATATAAATCTGATCCCTCCCGGTGGCACCATGTTCCACGCACAAGCATCTTAACCGATGCTACTCAGCCTCGCTTAACAGCCGTACCTGTTCCTCGACCCGAAGCAGCACCATCCGCCGGAGGGTATCCAGTACCACGAACACCTCTGGCCGGCGCACCCAGTACATCATCTTGAGGCCGTCCTTACGCGCTCCCAGCAAGCCCGCCCGCTTTAAAACCGCCAGGTGCTGGGAAACGTTGGACTGCTCCAGTTCCAATTCGGCCATAATTTCACACACGCAGCGTTCCCCGCGGCGCAGTTGATTCACGATCCGAATGCGCGTCGGGTGACTTAAAGCCTTAAGGATCTCGGCCTGCAAGGTAAAAACATCGGTACCCATGGCCATCCCTTTCTTTACTCTATCAGTATATTCTAATATGAACTTTACATTTTCCTGCTTCCTTTTGTCAAGGCGGTCAAACAAAAAACGCCCCGGCCCGAGGCCGAGGCGTGCGATCACCTGCCGTTTGGCATTAGGTTTTTATGCGTTGCCCACAGCCGCCGGAAACATGGTGACCGGTTTACCGGCCGGCCACCACGCTGCTCCGGCCCGGGATGATTCCGCCGTGAATGATGCGCGCGTCGGAAACGCTGAAGAACATTTTGGGATCGTACTGGTTTAACACCTTCAGGGCGCGGTTTAAGTCCTTGCGCTTCAGGAACAAAAACAGGATTTTTCGGTAACCGTCCCGCCCTTCCCCGGTCACCAGCGTCACCCCGAACCCTTCCCGGCGGAACAGGGCGGTCAGTTCGTCCACCTTGGTCACCGGAGGAAATACCTGCAGGGATACGAACCCCATGGCCAGCCGCTCCTCCATGATGCCGCCCACCAGGTTTCCGGTGGCAAACCCGGCCGCGTAGGCAATGATCTTGCCCGGATCGGTCAGCCCATCCTGCAGGACATAATTCAAAACCAGTATAAAAATGATGATCTCCACGAAGCCGACCACGCTGGCCAACCACTTCCAGCCGCGGGTTAAAAGCAGCACCCGGATCACATCCAGGGACATATCGGCGACCCGGGCACAGAAAATTAACACGTAACCAAAAAGCATTCCCAGCCAAGCTTCCATATTCCTGCTCTCCCCTCCCCAGCGGTCATGTTTACCGTCCAATATGTCAAAACTATATCCCCCCGATGGGTGTGTCAACCCGTACCATCCAACGCCAGCGGGATGTCCCGCAGGGGATATTCCCACCAGACCGGACTGTCGAAGTGCCACCATTCTTTGGGCAAGGGGATGAATCCTTCCGCGGCCATGGCCTCTTCCAAAATGGCCCGGTGCCGGAGAGCGGCTGCCGAAGCCCCCTGGTAGTCGCGGTGCGCCCGGGGCGTAAAGTCATCAAAGTCGGTCGGCATCTCCACCGCTTGCCCGTCCAAGGTCACCAGGGTACAGTCGACGGCGGCGGCCCGGCTGTGGCGTGATCCCTTTGCCGGATCGGCCCAATATCGCTTATCGGGGGCCAGTTCCCAAAGGCGGGCGTGATCGGAGAAAGGCCGGTAGGCGTCGTAGACCTTCAGGCGAAACCCCTGTTCCCGCAAGCGGGCGTTCACCCGCGCCAGCCGCTCGGCCTCCGGCAAGACCAGGTAAGCCCGCGGTGCGGCGTATACCGGCCGGCCCGCGAAGTTATTCTTGCCGGCATAACGGATGTCCAGCACAATGGTCGGGTCTACGGCAGTGATCTCCACCAGGGGCGGCTCAATGAAATCGGTAGCCAAAACGATGCGGTCCAGGTCGTAAACCGCCAGGACCAGTTCCACCGCGCTACTGTTCGTAGACACCGGAGTCGGTGTCCGGGGCCCGGCTTCCCGTGCCCGCCCCAAGATCTCACCGGCAGTTACTACCGGACCGGTGGCGGGTAATTCCTCGGTCAGTAAGCCGTATAACTGCCATTCCCCTTGCGTTCTCCGCTCCGGCCCAACATCACCGGTCCGGAAGGCCAGAAAAACCAACCCTTTGGGCCCAATCGACCGTGCGGACAAGGCTTGCCGCCAGGCCGACAAACGGCTCATGGGGGAGGTATCCACCGGCCGGATGGACACACCCGCAAAGCGACCGACACCGACCACTGCCACCGGATCCTTCAAGCCAGCGCCGACCTGGGCCAACACCGCTCCCAGCGGCACCGGGTCACCCTCTGGCAAATACAGGAGGGCACTCACGCCGGCCTCACGCCCCAGCCCCAGGGCGGACTCGGTGTTCACCAGTACCTCTGCCCGCCGGACCTCACCACCGGGGCCGCACACATAAGCCCGCCCCCCGAAGACAAACATCTCTCCTGGGGCGTCCGGATAGTGGACGGCGCCACGGCCGAAAGCCCAGGCGATACCCCGCAGGTCCTGCTGCTTTAGACCTTTACCGTCCGGTTCGACCAGAAAACCTTCGGCCCGGTTTCCGGGCCGGGCCACCACTTGCAAAACCCGGTGTTCCTCGTTCACCGGCTGCACCCCCCACCAGAGTAACCCGCCGACCGCGGCCAGCCCCGTGATCAGCACCAACGTCAGGATTGCACGCCAGCGCAAGCGGCTACCCCCTATCAAACCTTTTATGTCGTCCTCCTCAGGTTAACACTTCCCCCGGTGAAAAAAAAGCCGGCCCGCAAACGCACGCCGCCGGATCGTATAATTCTGGAAACCGAGCGAAAAGCTAAACAAAAACATCTGAAGGGAGGACTTACCGTGCCCGATACCTCAGAAGAACGTTTGCCGGACCGACGCAAGTGGCGGGAAGGCCTCGATACCCGGTGGTGGCTCGTGCTGCTGGTCGGTACCGTCGTGATTGCCTTTCTGATCGGCATTTGGACCGGACCGCGCTTCGGGCCTTCACCCCAGGCCCGACCCGAGGGAGAACGGGTTCTGACCCAGGCGGGGGTGGCCGAGTACCTGGCGGATCCCGCCAACCGGAACCGGGTGGCGGACATCCTGAGTGCACCGCGGCTACGCGAACCGCTAATAGAAATTATGAGTACCGCCCGGATGCAGGGGGCGTTTGCCACGATGCTCGGCGATCCCCGGATGCAGGATAACGTAATCGACATCCTCACCAATCCGGACACCATCCGGGCCAGCGAGCGGATGTTCACCCTGCCACGCATGCAGACCGCAACCGCAAACATTCTTGCCCGACCGGAAAACCGGGACGGCGTACTGGAAATGATGTCCCAGCGCCAGATGCAGGACCTGCTCCGGGATATGGCCACCGACCCGCGCCTGCGGCCAATCCTGGCCCCGGCCGCCCCGCCACCGGCACAGTCCGAACCAGGAAGTGTGGAAGACTAACTGCTCCCGGAGCCCGGGCAAACCCATCTTAGAAACCAAGGGCCTGTCCCGCAGGCCCCAACCTTCTTTATCAAAAGCAACCCCCGGCCGTTAACAGCAAACCCAACGTCGCCAATACCAAGGTTCCTACCACCAGGATACGCACAAGCATTACCCCTAACAAAAATTTAATCTAGTTTTTAATCCAAACTTCTCGCGGAGGGGTTTTGCAGTTCCACATAATAAGGCAAGAGCAGCCCGTACACCCCCGCCACCACCTGGGGGTCGACCCCTTTCTCGGCCGCCAGTTCCTGGAGCCGGCTGAGCACCTGTTTCTCCCGTACCGGATCCCGAATCGGCCGGCCGGCCTTCAGCTTGCCGATGGTCCGTACCAAGGACGCGCGCTGGGCCAGCAAATCGACAATCCAGCCGTCCAACAGGTCGATTTCGGCCCGAATCTGGGCCAAATCGGGATCGGTAGCGTCGGATGCAGGAGCGGCTGTTCCAGCCGCGGGGTAGCAGCCCAAAATCTTGAGGAAGCTGGTCCTCTGCCGGGCCCCGGCAAGGGCCTCGGCGACCTCGGGTCTTTCTGGATTTCCCTCGAAATCGATGAAGAAGACGTACTCTCCCAGCCGGGTTTTGGCCGGCCGGGACTCGATCCGGGTCAGGTTGATCCCGCGCCGGGCAAATTCGCCCAATAGTCGGTAAAGAGCACCCGGCCGGTTGTCTACCCCGGCCAGGATCGTGGTCTTGTCGCCCGCCCCGACTTGGCAACCCCGGCGTCCAACAACCAAAAACCGAGTGGCGTTTTCCTGTAGATCGGCTACGTCTTCCGCCGCCACAGCCAAATTGAAGAGCCGTGCCGCCCTGGCCGAACCGATTGCGGCCCAGGGTTCGCCGCTTGCCGCGACCGTCCGGGCGGCTTCGGCGGTGCTCTCTACCTCACTGAGTTCGACCCCCGGAAAATGCCGTTCCAGGTAACCCCGGCACTGGGCCAGGGCCTGAAAGTGGGATAAGATCCGGGTCACCCGTTTCCCGCTAACTCCCGGCCGGACCAGCAGGTGGTGGCGGACCCGCAGCACCACTTCGCCACAGATTTGGAGACGGTCGGCCCGGTCCATCAGCAGGTCCAACGTCAGGGCCAGGGATCCCTCACAGGAATTCTCGGCCGGCAGCACCCCCCAGTCTACCTCACCCGCGTCGACGGCCTTGGCCACCTTCACCAACGATCCCAATGCTTGCAGGCGTACCGGGCGGTTGCCGGACCAGACGGACGCCGCTTCCTCCGAATAAGTGCCCTCGGGGCCCAAATAGGCAACGGTTTCCATGCGCTGATCCCTCCTGCTTATATCTCCCGGCCCAAAGCCCGGGCCACGATCTTGACGTCTACCATCAGCCGGTTAAAGGCAACAGGATCCAGGGATTGCTTACCGTCGCAGAGCGCCCTTTCCGGATAAGGGTGAACCTCAACAATGATCCCGTCGGCACCAGCGGCTACCGCCGCCCGGGACATAGGTGCGATCAATTCGGGCCGACCGGTGGCGTGACTGGGATCGACGATTATCGGCAGGTGACTTAAGTTCTTGATCAGCGAAACGGCACTCAGATCCAACGTGTTCCGGGTGTAGGTTTCAAACGTCCGGATGCCCCGTTCGCACAACACCACCTGATCGTTGCCCTCGGCCAAAATGTACTCGGCCGCCATTAACCACTCCTCGATGGTTGCCGACATACCGCGTTTCAGGAGCACCGGTTTGCCCGCGCGGCCCACCGCTCGCAGGAGCTGAAAGTTCTGCATGTTCCGCGAGCCCACCTGGAGCATATCCACGTACTCCACCGCCGCCTCCAGGCTGCGCTCGTCGATCACCTCGGTCACCGTAGCCAACCCGGTATGTGCCGCCACTTCCGCCATGAGTTCCAGCCCCCGCCGTTCCATGCCCTGAAAACTGTAAGGTGACGTTCGTGGTTTGTAGGTGCCGCCCCGTAGAATCTTCGCTCCGGCAACGGCCACCGCCTGAGCCGCGCCAAGCAACTGTTCCCGACTCTCCACGGCACAGGGACCGGCGATCACGGTGACCTCCCCGGAACCAATGGCTGCGCGGCCCACCCGAACCACGGTGGTGCGGTCTTCGGGTGCTCTGCCGCTCAAGATGAACGGCCCGCCCACCTGCCGCACCAAACGCACGCCGGGAATAGCCGCCAGAGTATCCAGGAGACCCGCGTCCACACGTTCCTGGACGGTACACAAAATCCGACCGCTGCCGACCAACCGCGCGTTCAGACCCAAACTGCGCAGTACCCGGCTGACCTCGGTCGTTCGTTCGGAACTATCCGTTTCCATCACGATCATCGTTTACAAGCCTCCTTGGTTCATCCCATTAAATTAAAAAGCCCGGCTTTCGTTTGGGACGAAAGCCGGGCTTCCGCGGTACCACCCAAATAGGTGTCATGCACCCACTCCTAAAGGGTACGGGATCGGCTCCGCTGACCCGGCGCCAACAAAAAAGCTTACATCCCTTAGGGACGAAAGCTTTCACTTCCGCGGTACCACCCTGATTGGTCCAAGGACCCGCTTATGCGCCGGGTACGGGACAACCACATCCGATACCCCCTCCCTTTTAACGGCGGGAGACTCCGGCACGGCCTACTTGACCGGATACGGCTTTCAGCCGGGCAGCTCGGGGGAGAACTTCAACCAGCCATACTCTGAAGCGCTTTCAGTCGGCGACGCTTCCTCCCTGGAGAGCTGGGACCGGTCTACTTTTCCCCTTCACAGCCTTTGCGAAGATATAAATTTAGGTATTTGCATCATACCAAAACTCGTGGCCGGTGTCAACAGTATCTGCACTCACGCCGGCGCTCTAAATACCGTTTTGCTCGCCAAGAAAAGATGAATAGCGTATAATCAATGTCAAACCGGCGTTTGTCCGGGAGCCAACTAAATATTTATTAAATTAAGGAGATGCTTACCGTGGCTATACGGTGCCCAAAGTGTGGTGGTGAACAGCTGGCGTTGGTAGGCCAATATTCAAAACTCGTAAAATGGGGCTTTACGGGGGCGGGCATCCTGATTCTGTTCGCCGTCGCTTTGCCGGTTTTTTGGCTGGCAGTCCCTTTATGGATGCTGGGTTCCATCTGGCTCTACCTGACCCGGCCGCTCCTGGCCTGCAAGGAATGTGACCACGTGTGGAATCCCCGCAAACCGGAAGCGGAGATTAAGCTCGGAAAGTCCAGTTAGTGGCGAATCCAGTGGTCTTCTGATAACTACAGAGCCCTCTCCGGTAAGGAAGCCTTTCTTCCGGCGCCAGTCATAAACTGTACAGGAATAAAGCCTTTGCTTGTAAATTTAAAATCTTTGACGCTACTTTTTGTCTGGCTGCTCGTTTTCCCGGCTGCTCAAGTCACCGCTCCTCGCGGTCGTAGGGCTCACCCAGGGCACCGGGTGCGCCGATGCGGTTCAGCGTATTTTTCCGGGTGACCAGAATCAGCACCCCAACGGTAAACAGGTAGGGCAGCATCTTCAGAAAGTAGGGAGACACGGCCACGTCCAGCGCCTGCAGTCGAAAGCCTAGGGCGTCGACGCCGCCGAAGATGTAGGCGCCGAGCATAGCGTTCAGCGGGTTCCAGGTGGCGAAAATTACCAAGGCCACGGCGATCCAGCCCCGGCCGGCAACCATGTTCTCCATCCAGGCCGGCACGTATACCAGCGATAGATAAGCCCCGCCGATGCCGGCCAGCATGCCGCCTAGGATCACGTACCCGTATCGGCTCCGGAATACATTGACTCCCAGGGAGTCGGCGGCGGCGGGATTCTCTCCCACCGCGCGCAGGTTCAACCCGGCACGGGTGCGGTAAATATAAAACCACAGGGCCGGCGCCAGTAGAAAACTGAGGAGTACCAGGGCGTCGTGCTGGAAGAATATCGGCCCCACTACCGGAATATCGGCCAGCACCGGCAGGTGCACCGCGCGCAGGGGCTCCTTCAGGGGGATGCCGATGTAGGGCTTGCCCAGAAAAGCGCTCAGGCCCGTCCCGAACAACGTCAGGGCTAAGCCGCTGACCACCTGATTCGCCTTCATGGTTACGGTCAGGAAGGCGTGGATGCAGGCCATGGCCCCACCGGCACACATAGCGGTCACCACCCCCAGCCATGGGTCCCCGGTGGCCACGGCCACGATAAAGCCGCTCACCGCGCCCACCAGCATCATACCCTCTACACCCAGGTTCAGAATCCCGGAGCGCTCGGCCATAATTTCACCCAGTGCCGCGTAAAGGAGCGGAGTACCCGCCACAATGGCGGTGGCCAGGACCGCAATCACAAAATCCGAGGTCATGCTCTAGCCACCCCCGCCCCGGCATCCCGGACCCGGCGCAACCGGTACTTTAAGAACGCCTCGCCCGCCAGGACGAAGAACAGAATGAGCCCCTGGAGCATGGCCACCGTGGTCGCAGACACCCCGCTGGTCTGCACCACGTAACCCCCCACCTGCAGCGCCCCAAACAGGAAGGCCACCAAGATGATGCTCAGGGGATTGAGCCGGGCCAGCCAGGCAATGATTATGGCAGTGTATCCGTATCCGGGACTGAAGCCCGGCTGCAGGCGGTGCGCCAGCCCGGACACCTCGACCATGCCGGCCAAGCCGCAGATCGCGCCGCTTACTAGCATCACCAGCAGGATGTTTCTTTCGATGCTTATACCGGCATACCGTGCCGCTCCCGGACTGTCCCCTACGACCCGGATTTCATAACCCCACCGGGTGCGGTACAGCACCAGGTACAACAGTAGGGCCAAAGCAAAGCCCACCAGTAGACCAGCGTGAATGCGTGATTCTCCCAGGGTGGGCAGAATCGCCCCCGACGAAAACCGGGCCGTCAGGGGAAAGCCAAAGCCCGCCGGATCGCGCCAGGGGCCGTAAACCAGGTAGTCCACCCACAAGATGGCCACGTAATTGAGCATCAGGGTGGTGATGATTTCATTCACCCCGAGATAAGCCCGGGGAATGGCCGGCAACAAGCCCCACAGCCCGCCCCCGACAGCAGCCACCACGAACATTCCCGGCAACAGGACCCACGCCGGTTGCTCCGGAAAAGTGAGCGCCACCCAGGTCGCCGCACAGGCACCCATGAACAGTTGTCCCTCGCCGCCGATGTTCCACAGCCGCATCCGGAAGGCCAATCCGACCCCCAACCCGGCGATCACCAAGGGAATGGCCTTGACCACCGTTTCGGTTAGTCCGTACCGAGATCCAAAGACGCCGGAGAACATCTCTCCGTAGAGAAACCACGGATCCCGCCCCGCCAAGGCCAGAAAAGCGGCCCCAACCAAGAGGGCCAGTAATACCGAGCAAACCGGCACCAGGATGGACATAACCGGGGAAGGAATCAGGCTTTTTTCCAGGCGCCATGGGAAAACTGCCCGCCTCATGGCACCGCCTCCTCCGCCGGCTGTGTGCCCATCATCAACAACCCGATCTCCTCGGGATCGCTCCACTCCGCAGGGCGGATACCCGTAACCGTACCCCCAAACAAAACGACAATCCGGTCGGAAAGTTTGAAGATTTCTTCCAGATCCTCGGAAATCAAAAGGATGGCTGTTCCCGCGCGCCGTTGTTCTAGCAGTAAACGCTGTACAGCCTCGGTCGCTCCCACGTCCAGCCCGCGCACCGGATAAACCGCCACAATCAGCCTGGGATTGGTAGAAATTTCCCGGGCCAACAGCAGCCGTTGCAGATTGCCCCCCGACAAAAGCTTCACCGGGGCGTCCAGGTTACTCAGGCGCACATCGAAGCGCTTCACCAATTCCGCCGCCCGTTCCCGAGCAAGCCGCAGGTTAAGGAACGGGCCGCGCCGGAACTCAGGCCGGCGATAATCCTTCAGCATCAAGTTGTCCACCGCATTTAGGCGGGGCACCAAACCAATCCCCAGGCGGTCCTCGGGGATGTGGCCCACCCCTTGGTCGATCACCCGCCGGACACCGATGTTGGTAATGTCACGTCCGGACAGGAGAATTGAACCGGAACAAACCGGTCGCAGACCGGTGACCGCCTCGGCCAGCTCCCGCTGCCCGTTGCCGGCGATGCCGGCCACACCCACGATCTCACCGGCGTGCACCGTGAGTGACACGCCTTGCAGCCCGAGACGGCCGGAATCGCTGCGCACGTATACATCCCGCAACTCCAGCACGACCTCTCCTTGTTGGGACGGGGGTTTTTTGATCTGGAAGACAACATCCCGCCCGACCATCAGCCAGGCCAGGTCTCGCGGCGTAAAAGCCCCCCGTTCCAGCGTGGCCACCGACCGGCCGCGCCGCAAGACGGTCACCCGGTCGGCGATCTCCATGACCTCCTGCAGCTTATGGGTGATCACCAGCACCGCCTGGCCACGATCTGCCATCTCCCGCAGATTCCGAAACAACTCCCGCGCCTCCTGGGGCGTGAGTACCGCCGTAGGCTCATCCAGGATCAGCACCCGGCAACCCCGGTACAGCATTTTCAGAATCTCCACCCGCTGCCGCTCCCCAACCGAAAGCTGCCACACCCGGGCCCGGGGATCAACCCGCAGACCGTACCGCCGGGAAAGTTCGGCGATCTCCCGCTCAATTCGGCGCCGTTTAAGAAACAATGGTGTCTTCCAATCCCCCAGGATAACGTTTTCGGCTACCGTAAAAGTCTCGACCAGCTTAAAGTGCTGGTGGACCATGCCGATCCCGGCCTGGATGGCATCCCGGGGAGAACGCAGACCCACCGGCCGCCCCCCGATAAGGATTTCACCCTCGTCCGGACGGTACAACCCGGCCAGGATGCTCATAAGGGTGCTCTTGCCCGAACCGTTTTCCCCCAGCAAAACGTGAATCTCCCCGGAACGCACGGCCAAGTCAACCCGGTCGTTGGCCAGTACCCCGGGGAACCTCTTGGTAATCTGTCGCATTTCCACCAGACACTCTGCGTCCATCGCTACCGTCCCCTGCGTAACCGGAGAGCGCCGGCGGGGAATCCCGCCGGCGCCCCTTTCAACCGGTTAACTAGTTGGGAATACTGCCTTCAACACCCTGCACAAACCAGGACATTTCCAGCATCTCGGCATCGGTAAGAGCCTCGCCTGCGGCCACTTTCAGTTCGCCGTCCTGCGCGTAGATCGGCCCGTGGAACACGTCCCAGTCACCCGACAGAATCCGTTCCTTTTCCTTGGCCACCTTGGCCTTGATCTCCTCAGAAACCATCGGCCCGAATGGAGCCAAGTCCACAATGCCGTCAGCCATGGAACCCCAGTACGGCGTGTTGTCCCAAGTGCCGTTTTTCACCGCCTCAACCGCGCGGACATAATACGGACCCCAGTTCCAGACCACCGAGGTCAGCACCGCTTCCGGGGCCATGGCGCTCATATCGCTGTTGTAGCCGATGCTAAACACACCCCGCTCCTGCGCCGCCTGCTGCGGTCCGGGAGTATCCTGGTGCTGCGCGATGACGTCGGCGCCAGCGTCCAGGAGCACCTTGGCGGCTTCCTTTTCCTTTGCCGGGTCATACCAGGTGTGGGTCCAGACCACCCGTACCTTGGCCTCGGGGTTGACCGCCCGTACACCCAGGGTAAAGGCGTTTATGCCGCGGATAACCTCCGGAATCGGATAGGCCGCGACGTAGCCGATCAGGTTGGACTCGGTGGTCATGCCGGCCACGATACCGCTTAAGTAGCGCGGCTGATAAATCCGCCCGAAGTAGTTGGTAGCGTTGTCCGCGGTCTTGTATCCCGAGCAGTGCAGGAAAATTACATCGGGATACTTCGCCGCCACGTTGATCACGGGATCCATGAAGCCGAAGCTGGTGGCAAAAATCACCCGGTTGCCGCGTTCCGCCAACTGGGTCAGCACCCGCTCAGCGTCAGCATCACTGACGTTTTCTACCGTTTCGGTAATTACATAGGGCAGGTTTTCCTCCAGGTACTTGCGCCCCTGATCATGGGCATAGGTCCAGCCCGCGTCACCGGGGGAACCAATGTACACAAAACCCACTTTCATTTTTTCTGCGTCTTCATCCCCAACAGGAGCCACTTCCCCGCCTCCGCAACCGGTAACGATGAAAGCGGCGGCTACCAACAAGGCAACCAGGAACACCATCCGTTTACCAAGACCGAACAAAACACGTCTACCCCCTAAAAAAAACAAAAGTACCTGTCTTAAATATTCGTCCACAAAAATGTATTATCGTACGCTTTCCGGCTATCCCTCCTTGCGGCCCTTTTACGGGGTAAAATTCGGTGCCACACGTAACACACTTAAAGTAGATTCCCTGTCTTTCACCAAACTCCTGCCCGTTCCGACAAAAACGGTGCTTGGATCGCGTCTGCAAATAGCGGTCGTATTTATACTCTTTACCGGGGCAGGAATCTGTTATATTATAATCAGGTACGCTATTTGCGGAGAGGTGGCGGTGATGCGCGGCATAGGCGAAACAATTCGGCAACTGCGGGAAGAACTGGGCCTCAGCCAGCGTGCCTTGGCCCGCAAGGCCGGGATTTCCTCCCAGTATCTCAGCGATATTGAGATTGGACGCACTTCGCCCAGCTTAAAAAGTCTGGAGAAAATCGCAAGCGCCCTGAATTTGCCTCCCGGCAGGCTCCTCCAAGCCCCGGACGCGTTTTACAGCGGGATTGTGGAAGTTCCGGTCCTGGGGCGGGTTCCGGCCGGGGGACCGGTTCTCGCCGACGAAGTGATCCTGGGTTATCTGCCCCTACCACGCAAACTGGCCTCGGAGGACACCTTTTGCCTGGAGGTGCGGGGTAACAGCATGCAGGACCTGGGCATTGATGACGGCGATTTTATCCTGGTGCGGGTGCAGTCGACGGCGGAAAACGGACAGGTGGTGATCGCCCGGATAGACGGCGAGGTTACCTGTAAGCGCTACTACCGTTTGGATCAAGGGATTTGCCTGGAACCGGCCAACCGGCAGTTTCGGCCACTCAAGGTCGAAGCGGGCGAGGTAGAAATCGTGGGTATTGTCACAAATGTGATTAAAAAGGTATAGTAAACCTAGCGTGTACTGCTGCCAAAAGGGGTGACAAAATGACCGCAAAGAACCCCGTATGCCCCAATTGTAGCTCCAAGAACGTGATCGTTCGCGGCAAGCGCATCATGCTTAAGGGGCTCATTATGATGACCGGTATTCTGACCGCGCTGTGTTTCTTACTGGGTTTTACGGCACTTCCCGTCATGGCCACCGTGGCCCTCTACATTTGGCTAGGAGGGCTTTTGCTGATCGGAGTGGTACTCATCCTGCCCAGGGAACGGATCGAGATGCTATATTGCCGAAGCTGCGAGTTCCGCTGGTTCCCGGAGCAGTTTGAAAAACCCCAGCGTTAGCCGGTTTTGTACCATGTCCAAAGATTCCGGGAGAGGGAGAAGTCAGAGATGAATGTAAACTATATTGACCAGGAATACCAGAAAATGCTGGAGGACGGCAGCTTACAGGATCTGCCTAGAGATTACGTCTTTCGCTTCGAGTGCCCGCCCGCCTGTATGGGCCTCTGCTGTAAGCACATCGAAATTTTTCTCGACCCGTGGGACGTAGAGGTGCTGGCCAGACACCTCGGAATCACCGGACGGGAATTTATCGCCGCATACGGCACATACAGCCTGGGCGCGGAATGGCGCTGGCCGAACGTCCTCCTCCGGCACGCCGCCGAGGGAAAGTGCGCCTTTCTCCTCGATGACGGCAAGTGTCGGGTATATCCGGCCCGCCCGCGGAATTGCCGGGCCTATCCGCTGGGCCGCGCCGTACGGTTCCGCGAAGGCGACCCCCCACGGGTGGAAGAAAAGCTCTTCCTGCTGCACCGCATGGAAGGCTGCCAGGGGCACCGGTCCCCGCGACAATGGACCGTCCAGGAATGGCTCGTCGCCTCGGACCTGCAGCGCTATCACGAACTGTCGGACCTGCACCTGCAACTAATCCATTACGCGGTGCACGAACTCGAATCGCGGAAATGGATGCATCTCGGCACGGCGCAGGTGATGCTTCCGTTCCTTTACGCTCCGGAAGTGCTGCGTGCCCGACTGAACATCCCGGAAACGGCCGTCGGTCACGAGGAGTTCTACCGGCGCCGGATGCAGGCCCTCAAGGTTCTGCTGACCGAAGTGGCGGCCGGATTGGGTTACGGTCCGGGAGCCGTGGGGGCCGGCCAGAGCCAAGCCGCCCCCGAAGAAAGCCTGATAGACCGGCTCCGCCCGGTGTTGGTGGACGGAGAGTAACCGGACGCACATATGGAAGGCTTCCGGGTAATTTCCGGAAGCCTTTCGTTGTACTAATCTTGCGCGTCACACTGCCCAAAAGCCGGTTCACCGGGTCGAATCCTGTTCTCCCTCCTCGTCCTCTTCCACCACACCGATCTGCTCCAGCAGGTGCACGATACCGACCACCTTTTCCACGTCCAGGACAAAACCCACACCCGTACCGGGCTTCTCCATGTTGCCGGCCTCGACCACCGCTTTCAGCACCCGCTTCACCTTATCTTTGTGGATCAGGATTAGGATGATTTCTTTCTCCGGCTCGATCATTATTCCCAACAGCTTCTTGGATTCATGGATCCCGGTACCCCGGCCGCAAATGACGGTACCCCCCCGCGCGCCGGCCGCCTGCGCCGCCAGAATAACCCTCTCGGCCCAACCTTTCTTGACAATCGCCACAATCAGCTTATGGTCCCTACCGACCAGCATTTTCCCGACCCCTTTCCCCGTAAATCAAGCTCAGAATCATCACCGACAAAATCGGCGCCAAAGCCACCAAGGCGATCAAACCAAAGCCTTCGATCAAGGGGTCCCGGCCTTCCATCGCCTGCGCCACCCCCACCGCCAACGCCATAACAAAGGTCACGGCCATTGGCCCCGTGGCCACCCCGCCGGAATCGTAGGCCACCGAAACAAAGGTGGGCGAGGAAAACCGGATCAGGCCCAAAGCCAGGATGTATCCCGGTATCAGTATATACCACAGGGGTATCCCGAAAATGATCCGTACCATGGCCAGCGCCACCGACACAGCCACGCCCAGCGAAAGCGTGTACAACAACACCCTTTCCTTGATGTAACCCGCGGACACCCTTGCCACCTGGTAACTAAGCACCCGGACCGCCGGCTCGGCCACGGTGGCCACAAAACCCAATAGAAATCCAATAGGGATTAAGATCCAGGGCCGCGTCAGGGCGCCCAGGGCTTCACCAAGAGCCGTACCCACCGGGAAAAAACCCACATAAACCCCCTGAAGAAAGAAGGCCAGACCCGCAAAGGTCAACAGCATCCCGCTTAAAACCTGCACCACGCGCTCCCGCGGCAGCTTCAGAAAGAACGCTTGAAAGATCAGGAACACCACAATAAGTGGCGTCAACGCCGCGAAAACCTTCCCGAGCACCTGCCCGAAGCCCGCAAAGACTTTGATTTCCATCAGCCATAAATCACCCCCAGCAGCATCACCGCCAGCACCGGCCCAATGGAGGCCAACGCCACGTATCCGAAGCTGTCGGCAAGCGAGGCCTTGCCCCCCAGGACCGAAGCAAGGCCGACACCCAACGCCAGGATGAATGGCACCGTCATAGGGCCGGTGGTCACCCCACCGGCATCGAACGAAATCGGCACGAAGTGGGGAGGAACGAAATAAGAAAGCACGAAAACGGCCAGATAGCCGGCGAGCAGGATATAGCCAATCGGAATGCCTAGCACCACCCGCAACACGGCCACCACCATAAACAACCCGACGCCGATGGCCACCAGGGTGATCAGCATTTGGCGCGCAATCTCGCCGCCGGAAACGGTATCGACCTTGGCGGCCAACACCCGTACATCAGGTTCGGCCACGGTTACGGCCATACCCAACACGAAGACAAAAAACAGGATCGGCACCAAAGAACCCCATTGGGGGAGTTCCGCACCGATAGCTTCACCCAGGGGAAGCATTCCCACCTTGACACCCAGCAAGAAAAGACCCAAGCCGAGCATCACCATGAAAGTACCCACCAAAAACTGAAGCACTACCGGCCACCACGCCGGGATGAACAATATGATCAGCACGATCACCAGGACGGCGATCGGTAGAACGGCCTGGCTGATTTCCAGCAGTACCTCCCGGATATCGTCCACGGCAAGTCACATCCCTAAAAACCTGGTTACTTAACTATATCACGAATGATTTTGGAAAGGCATGCGTGCGGCCGGTAACTTCACCAGGGTTATCGGGATTAGGACAGAAAACCGGTTCCGCACAGCGGTGGAGCCGGCTCTCCAGAGGTTTAGCCCGGGGTGGGAAGGGAGTACCTCTTTGGCAGTATTTGGGCTGCCGGAATTACTGTGCTATAATCCAAAGGACAAGAAAACAACTGAATCCAAAAAGGAGTAATTTAGAAATGAGTGAACACATTAAGAACATTTTGAAAAAACATCTCCGGCTTTCGGAGACGGATACTCGCCAAGCCCGCCTTGTGAAGCTGGCGGTCCTCGGCCTGATCATTGTGGGTTTTGCAGGGTTTGGATACTACCTGGGGCTGGTAATGGGTAATCTTTGGGCTTCAGGATAATAAGGAGTGGAAGCTGACGGAATGGCTTGTCATCTGCAGCAAAAGCGAAAAGCCCCTTTCGCCGTCTCAAAGCCGGTGAGAGGGGCTTTCCTTTGCTCTTTCTGGTGCCGGAGGGGGGAATTGAACCCCCACGGGCCTTACGGCCCCCGGGATTTTAAGTCTCACCCAAATTGTCCATAGTTTACTATAGCGTGTTATATCAGGTCTTTTCGCGTCCATAGTGTCCATAAAAAACATAGTTTTATTCCCCCATTCCCCCATGAATTCCCCCAAAATGCTGCCGCTCAAAGCCGGTGCAGAGCTAAATGATAGACGGGGTGGGATGATCCGTCCCACCCCACTTCTATGTTAAACGGGGGGGGATTGTCCCCGGCCCCGTAGCTCCAGTAGCCACCGGTTACACCGGCCAGCAGCTGCCACCGTGAAGGCCGTCCGCGCCCGTGGACGCCCTAGGTCTAAGCTAGGCCGGCAGGCCACCGGCTTACTAAAATTCCTAAAATGACTAAAATTGATGACCAGCCGAATTCTAGTCATAATAGTAATTTTAGTCACCGGAGTGACTGGGATCAAAGCGAAATCCCCGCGATCTTCCACGCCCGCCGCGCCACCGCGTCGCTCTGTCGGGTGTCACGCAGGGCTTTAGAGTACCGCCGCATGCACCACTCCCACAGCGCCACATAAGCCGCGTCCCTTTTCTGCTCAAAATACAGGCTCGAAAAGAATTCGCCGGCGCAGGTCGGGCACCGGAACGCGCCCTCACTTACCGACTTCATATCCACCTTGCACCTGGGACAAGTCACGTCCATACCGCCTCCGATTTTCCAGAATCCGGCGGTGTTCGTCCGCCCGCCAGGGATGCTCGTTATTTTGCATCCGATCCGGCAGCCGGGCCTTGCTCAGCCGGTTGATGCGCCGCCCCGGTTCGTCCTTGAAATGCCGCAGGTAGATCATCTCCACCGTATCCTCAGACCACGGCGTACCGTAGCGCGTCCGCAGGCCGCGCGCATTCAGGGCCTCCGCGATCTCGCTAAATAAGTAACCCCGCCGCGCCTGGTATTCGATCAGCTTCAACGCCTCCTCGTACTCTGCGGCCCAGCCGCGCTCGAAGCGCAGTCCGCTGGCCTCGGCAAAATAAGCAACCCGCTTTCGTGTCCAGGGCTTCCCGGTCTCCGTTCGAAAACCGCGGCGGTTCAACTCGGCGGCGATTTCCTCGAACGTAACGCCGTGTTCCGTCAATCTCTCCCGGATCAGAATGAACGCTTCCGGCTCGATTCCCAACCCCACCGGGAGTGTCCATAGTTCCGGGTCGTCAGGTACCACGTCTTCCGGCGGCCAAAACTCCGCCCCGCAACGGCACCACCAAAAGAAAAGGCTTTTGTGCCTAACAAGCCGCTCGCCGCACTCCGGGCAGGGAAACGTCCCGGCTTTCTCCGGCGCAGTTTCGAAACCGGCACCCCGTAGCCAGTTCAGGGCGGTGCCCTTGCTCACTCCGACTTTGCGGGCGATTGCGGCAGGTTTTAGCCCCAGCCAGGCCAGCCGAATGGCCTCTTCCCGCGCCCGCGCATAGTGTTCCACCAAATCCGCTCGAACGCCGCGCAAGTGCAGCCCCCCGTGATTTCCGTCAGTAATTCAGTAATATTGACGGAATCTAGGAATGACGGCGGGCAAGGCGGCCCGCCGTCCTGGTGGACGTTAAGTTACACCGCCGCCATTCTCAGGATGCGGCAGGCCTCCGGAAGGACCACGCCGCCGGTGGTGCGCTTGATCGCCCGGAAGGCGGTCAGGTCCTGCTCGAAGTAGCGGTCAACAGACCGCTGGACTTCCAGCCCCTGGCGATCCACGATGTAATAGCACCGCGCCAGGTCGCCAAATACGATGACGTCCGCGCCGGCGCTGATCGTCGGAATGTTGCTGGAGAGCATCACCGGCCGCCCCAGGATGTTCTGAGGCGCACCTGCCGCCAGGCCGTCAACCAACAAGTAACGGCCGTTGGCGTCCTTCAGCTGCCGCAGCGCGTTCATCGTCTGCGGGTGCATCACCCAGGTGGCGTTGGCACGGTAAGGCGCAGGCAGGGCGTCGTAAAGCTTGATGAGATCGTCCGCCGCGATCGCCGTGCTGCTGGCCGTCTCCACGCGCTCGATGCTCGCATCCGACAGCAAGCCCGCCGGCTGGCCGGCACCGTTTCCGGTCCAGTAGGCAGCTTCCTCAACTTCTGCCAGCTTCTCGCCGAAAAGACCGGCCAGTAACTGCTCGACGTTGACCCCGCTGTCCGCCAGCAGTTCGTTGGACACAAGGGTCATTGCCGCCAGCTTGTGCGGGATGAATTCCAGCTGCCCGAAAGTCGGATCGCTCGGAGCAATGGCCGCCGCCTCAGCGGTCCAGGCCGCCGTCACCGATCCATCGAGGCGCGGAATCTTGACGCTGCCGGCAGTAATGGCAATGGTCCGGGCCAACCGGCGCATCACCGAAGCCTCAGTCAGCGCCCGGATTACTTCGTTTAGGAAGCCATCGGGCGCAAGGAAACCGCCCGCCGTATCGGTCCCAGTGGCCATTGCACGAGTGTCGTAGGGCAGGCCGCGTAGGTAATTTTCGAACGCCGCCCGCTGCTCGTCAACGCCGGGAGTGAGAACCACCGGGGCCGGCTCGGGCGCGGGCTTGTGGGCCGCAAGCTCAGCTTCCAGGCCCCGGATCTCCTTGGCCAGTTCCAACTGCTCCTGCTGTTCCTGCTCAGAAAGGTTGTCCCGCGTTAAAAGCTTCTCGTGCTTTGCCTTCAAATCCGCCAGTTTCTGGCGCAGTTCTCTTTCCTGCTGGTTCATATCTCCTACCTCCTGATTTCGTTTTTGAATGGTGGTCTGCGGATAGGCAGGCATACTTACAATAGATACCTCCCGCAGGTCGGCCTCCAGGATTTCCCGCCGGTCGTTGTGCCACTCGTCGCGCCGGCAAACAAAACCGAAGCTCATTCCCTTCAGGTCGCCGCGCTTCACGCTGGCCACAACATCCCGGCCAAAACTGGTTTCCATATTGGGCCGGATTTCGACAAACAACCCTTTGCTGTCTTCGCGCAGGCTAAGAGTGCCGTTGGAACGCCGTCCCAGCACCTTGCCCGGGTCGTGGTTTACCAGGGCCAGGATGTCCTGGTCGCTCTCGAGGCTCTTGCGGAACGCACCGGGCCGGATGCGTTCGCGGATCGGCAAACCCTCGCTCTCTGCATCGAACACCGCCGCCAGGCCGACCAGCACCGGCTCGTCGCCCGTGCCGGCCAGCCGCAGCTCAAAGCTTCTCGTTTCTAGCCTCTCCATTCCCTATACCTCCGGTTCCAGGGTGCACAAACAACCAAGGTGCGCCGGTGGTCTCAGCCTCGGCCGGCGGGCCGTCAGCTTGCGTGACAGGTCCCCGCCCGGGCCGGGTATGGTTTCGCCCTTAGCAACAAAAGCCTCCCCGATTCCCACCACCTTTCCGTTAAGCTTTTTGCAAAAGTCGCACGCGCCGGGATTCGCTTTCCAGCGAATCTTGGTAACCCCCGCGCGGCGGTAGGTTTCCAGCGCGGTTTCGTTGAACGCGTTGCTGGTCTCAAGCGCCGCAGTCTTCCCCGGTCGCGTTTCCAGCATTTCGGAAAAGGTCTGATCCAGGGCCTCGAGTACGGCGTCATCCGTGCCAGCCCGCAGCGCCGGCGTCAGGCTTGCCAGGGAGATTCTCGCGTGGGTGGCGGCATAGGCGGCCACCAGGCCGGCGGTAAACTCGTCAAGGGTATCATCCGCCCACGGGTCGGTGCCCACCGCTGCCGTAGCATCGGAATGCGCTTCGCGCACCAGGGCCGCGAACGCGGGCGAAAACTCCGAGGCCACCCAGTCGGCCTGCTGGTAGTAGTCCACCAGGCTGCTTTCCGCCAAGGCAAGGTCCCGCCGTCCCAGGGCCTTTTCGACCAGGGCCAGCACTTCCTCGCGCTCCCGCGCAAGCACACGCCGGGCAACGGCCTTGATTTTGTCCCGGTGTTTCAGCAACTTGTCCTGGTGCAGCTTTTCGCGCATTTCTTCGGTGATCGTGGGGCGCATCGCAGCGCCCCGGGTATCCGGCAGCGGCGGCAGGTTTTCGCGCTGGCGCACTTCATTGACGGTCAAAAAACCGGCCTCGATGCCGACTTTATAGGCCAAATAGCGCGTGCGCGTGTCAGCCCGCAGCAGGCTGTCCGTCAGAAATTCCACGAAGTACCGCGTGCGTTCGCTCGGCGTGAACAGCTTGAGAGTGAAGGCCTCCTCGATCCGGGTCAGAAACGGCTGCAGGCTGAAGGTCAAAAATTCCAAACTCTGGGTTTCGACGTTCGCATAGGTGCCGCGCGCGGTCGGGTCCAACAGGTGCGGGGGAATCCGCAAAGCCGCTGCAATGGTCCGCATCGCAAACTGCCGGCTTTCGATCAGCTGGGCCTGCTGCGCGTTGGCGCTCAGCGGTTGATAATCGTATCCCGCCTCGAGGACGGCGGTGCCGCTCTTGCCGCGCCCGAAGGCTGCCTGCCACGTGGCCTTCAGCCGCTCCATGGCTTCTTGACTCAAGGTGCCTGCCGTTTTCAAAATCCCGCTCGGACACGCGGCATTCGCAAAGTAGCCGGCGGCGTGTTCTTCAGCCGCAAGCGCGGCGCCGATTGCTTCCTTTGCAAGCTGCAGCGGCGACCGGCCCAGCAGACCGTCCAGCGGCAACAGCGGGATATGCAGGATGTCGTCGCCGGCGTAGACCGTCATCCGTCCCTGGTGGTTGACTTTGTAAGTTACGGTGCCGGTGCCGTCCATCTCGACTTGCACGCGGGACGGGTGGATCGGCCACAGCGCCACCGGGCGGCCTGCATCGTTCCAACGAACCAGCAGGTAGGCATTTCCATAAAGCAGCAGGTGCAAGCTGATATTTGCCTTGAAGGTGTACGGCGTCTGCAGCGTGTTTGGCGCTTCGTGCAGCAGCCGGTACACGGGATGCCGTTCCGCCCGCCGGCGTCCTTCCGTGGTGCGTTCATAAACCAACAACGGTAAGCTGGCTGTCAGTTCGGCTATCAGCCGTACAGCGCCGAGCACCGCCGGGTGGCCGATCGCCGCTTCGGGCGTCACCGTCACGCCTGCCGCCGTCGAGAAACCGAACACCTGTCGCCAGCCGTCAGGATCGCGCAAGGTCAAAGACCGCCGCTCCTCTTTGTCGCGTTTGAACAGCTTCAGAATCACAGAACCACAATCCCCCTGTCTTCGTAAGGATTTCTAACTTCCGCCCGGAGCATCAGCCGGCTGAGTGCCAGCACCAGGGCGACAATGCCGTCAATGCGCTGTCGGCTTTTCGCCTTCGACGGCTTGATGTTCCCGGCGGCATCCTGCTCCGTCTGGACGTTATCGGCGTTCCACCGCAGGACAGGGTGGCCGCCGTGGACCAGTTTCCGGCTCAGCACCAGGGTTTCCAGATATTTCATCGGTGCGCTAAGGGACGAAAACCCCATCCCGACGGGAACCACGCGGGCACCGTCCTCCTGCAACCGCTGAACCAGCGCATCGGCGTTCCATCGGTCATAAGCCCACTCGCGCACCTGGTACTTCTGCGCCAACTGTTTGATCTTTTGGTAAAGGAAAGAGTGGTCAACCACATTACCGGGCGTCAGGTGGACAAACCCCTGCCGCGCCCAGGTTAATAAAGGCACGCGATCCTTTTTTTCTTTCTGCCGCGCCGTGGCTTCAGGGATAAAGAAGTGCGGCAGCACGTGCACCGTTCCGTCGTCCATTGGGAAGGCCAGCACAACGGCGGTCAAGTCCTGCGTACTCGAGAGGTCGATGCCGGCGTAACACCCACGCCCGGCCAGGTCCTCGGTCACCACCAGTCCGGCGCTGGCGTCCCAGGTTGAAATGTCCAACCAACGGGATTCGCTGGACACCCACTGGTTGAGATACAGCCGCCGGAAGGTGTTCTGATAGGCCGGCATCTGCTTGGCACGCTCGGCCTCCTGCTGGTAAAATGCCTCCTGTACCGTAAAACCCAGGCTTGGATTGGCCTTTCGCCACGTTGCCGGGTCGGTCCAGTCGTCCTCTTCGTCCGCCGCCGCAATGTACGCAAAAAAGGACGGGTCGTCAATTACTCCGTCCAATACCTTGCGCGCGTAGTCGTGCAACTCATAGCAAATCGAGTTCTGGTCATAACCGGCCGTAGTGATGGCCACCACTAAAGGCTGCTCACGCGCGCCGGTGGATGTGATCAGTGTATCCCACAATTCGCGGTTGGGCTGGGCGTGGAGTTCGTCGAAAATAACGCCGTGGGCGTTCAAGCCGTGTTTCGTAGGCGCGTCGGCTGAAAGCACCTTGTAGGTCGCGGCAAGCCTGGGCACCACGATCGAACGTTTGTAAACCTCCGCATAGCGCGCCAGTGCCGGGCTGTTCAGAACCATCTGCTTTGCCTGCTCAAAAACAATGGCTGCTTGGTCGCGGTCGGCCGCCGCCGAGTAAACCTCCCCGCCCGGCTCGCCTTCGAAAAGCAGGTACAGCGCGATCCCGGCCGCCAATGTCGATTTCCCGGACTTGCGGGGGGTAGCGATGAACGCGGTGCGGTACTGTCGCTTGCCGTCGGGCCGCAGGGTGCCGAAAAGGGTGCGGATGATCCGCTCCTGCCAGGGTAGCAACTCGAAGGGCCTGCCAGCCCAGCGCCCTTTGGTGTGGCGCAGGGCGCGGAAGAATTGGACGGCTAGCTCACCCTTACTGGCTCCAGATTTTCTCGAGGATGCTTTCGCCATCGTTCGCCTCCGGGGGGAGGTTGATTCGCGCGCGACTGGCCGGCGTTAGGCCGAATTCATTGCTTAACAAGCGCATACTCTGCTCGGCTTTCTCCACCGAAATTTCAGCCTTCCGGATCGCCTCGATGTCGTCCGGGTTTTCCCGGGTCACCTTTTTCAGGCGCTTGGTAGCCGCAACATACCGGCTCACCGCAGCGCAGTACGCCGCCAAAGATTCGCCGTCGGCCTCCGTCAACAGCCCGAGCCGTTCCAACATCGGCGCGTACTTGCGCCAGGTGGCTTTTCCGGTCCGATCAAGCCAGGCAGGAGGTTCCGGCGCTATCGGCTTGGGCTTCGGTTCGTTCGCCGGGCAGCGGTCGGGCCGGGCAGTTCCTTGAAGGACCTTCAGGGCGGTTGGCTTTTTACGTCTCACGCCACCTTTGGGCATGCCATCACCTTCCAAAATTTGAAAAACTTCAGCTTGGCACCGCGCGCACGTGACTGCGCCGCCGGTCCGAAGCGGCCTCGCTCAGAAAAAAGGAATTTGCTCCGCCTCACTCGCCCTGGCTCGCGCTAACCTCGCCGTAAGCTCCTTTCCGTCCTTACCGTGGACGCGATTATGGCAGTCCTTGCACAACGGCACCAAATTGTCCAGCCTGGAGTCACCGCCTTCTGCCAGAGGTCTTAGGTGGTGGGTCACCGTCGCCGGTGTGACGTGCCCCTCGATCTCGCACAACAAGCACAATGGCTGGCGCTTGAGCACCACCGCGCGGGTCTTCTCGTACTGCCGGCTGTATCCGCGCCGGCTGGCACTCTCGCGGTTTCGCCACTCCTGGCGGCGGTGCGCCCGGCAGTAGCCATTGCAGCCAGGCTCTTGCAAATTCGGGCACCCTGGCCAGCGACACGGACCAAGCGGTTTAGTCGGCATGCGTTCCTCCTGTCAAGGTTTTCTCCTTGACACTATTGTAAGCCTTATCCAGGTGGGTGTCAAGTGTCCGGCCTTGACAGAGTGGTTTTTATCTGTAACTTCGTGCCAGGTTAAACAGTTTCTGTGCCTCGCGCATAGTTAGGCTGGTTGGAACGGTCATCCCCATGCGCCGCAGGGCCGCTATCTGCTTGGCGGTGGCCGGACGGTTGCGCAGGGCCTCGGCGCGGGCAATAGCCTCGTCCAGCAAGTCTGATGCCTCGCCGCGCGTGATGCCGGCACGCGGGCGTATCCCAAACCGAGTCAAGGCCGCCAGTTGCTTCTCCGTAGCTGGTGCCGCGCGCCACTGGGCCTTCTTGTCTACCAACCGGGCAACTCCGACACGGCGGGCGTAGTCTTCGGCCACGCCTTGCGCGTAACCTAACGACAGGGCAGTATCAGACAGGTATTCCACCACCTGGCCGTCCTCAACCACCCCCACGCGATAGGTGTTGTCGCCAAGGTGTTTTAGGAACACTGCGCGGCGTCCACCCAGGGCCAGCCGGAAGTGTCCGCCCGGAATCTCGGTCCACCGAAAACGTGACTGTTGCAGGATGTCAAACGCGGCAACCACAATCTCGCCCGCACGCACCGCTTCCCTTTCCCTTTTGCGCACTTCGGCCTCGGCCAGGGCTTCGCGGACGCTCTGGCGCGGTCGTACCGAGACACCCACCAGGGTTGCCAGCGAACAAACCTCGGCCCCGCCATCCGTGAAGTCCAGCACCAGGCAGTCCTCTTTCCCCGGCCAGGGTCTGGTCCCACGCCCCACCATCTGAGTATAGAGAACGTCGGACTTGGTGGGCCGGGCCATTAGCAGTGCTTGAATGCTCGGCTCGTCGAAACCCTCGGTCAACAGGTTGCAGTTGGTCACCACGCGCAGGTCCCCAGCGGCGAAGGCGGCCAGCACCTCGTGGCGCTCCTCACGCGGCATATCGCCCCAGACGGCGGCGGCGGGCACGTCCGCCCCTCGAAACGCGGCGGCCAGGTCCTTGGCGTGCTGTACGTCCACCGTGAAGGCCAGGGCCTTCCGCTCCGCTGCGTGCTCCAGGTAGCTTTCCACAATAATACGGTTTCGCTCGGCGGTATTACACGCCGCCGCAAGTTCATCCTCGGCGAAGTCCCCGCCGCCTCTGATGCGCACCCCGATCAGACTAGTGGTGGTCGCAACCCGAAGGCCGCGCAGGTCAGCCAGGTAGCCCGCCCGAACCATCGCCGCCAGGCTCCGCTCGAATGTGATCTCCTGAAACACCTGCCCCAAGGGGGCCTTGTCGCCCCGCTTCCCGGTGGCCGTCACGCCCACCAGCAGGCGGTCCGGGGCGTCGTCCATAAAACCTAACCCTTCAATCACCGCCACATAGCTATCCGCCGTGGCGTGGTGGGCCTCGTCCACCACCAGCAGGCGGAAACCCTGCTCTTTGAGCTGCGCCAGGCGTCGCTCGCGGTAGGCCGTCTGCACGCTCGCCACCACCACCTGGCGGTCCACCTCGTTCCGCTCGGCCATACAGACGCCAATATCCACGCCAGGCCAGACCAGCCGGAATTTGTCCCCCGCCTGGGTAATCAGTTCCTCCCGGTGGGCAATAACCAGGGTGCGGTGGTTCAGCTTTCGTGCCAGCGCCGCAAAGAGCACCGTCTTTCCGGCCCCGGTGGGCAGGCAGACCAATTGCCTTGTAATGCCCCGCCCCCAGGCTTCAATTATGGCCTTAATTGCTTCCTCTTGGTACTCGCGCAGGGTAAGCACCTTGACCCCTCCAGGGTTCGTCTTGTCGCTCTCGTCACTTACAGCACTTTTGTCACTTTTGGCGTATCCGTCATACGTATAAACAGAGAAAACGACGGTGACAAAAGCGACAAAAGTGTCTTTAGTGTTAAAAGTGTCTTTATTGACGTTATTCTAGTAAGCGCCACGCGACCCCGGGCCGTCCGCCCGTATTGACTTCTTCAACGCGAATAATCCCGCGGTCCAGCAATGTTTCTTCGATTTCATCAATAACGCGTTTGCTCAAGTGTAGTGCGCGCGCTACATCGCGACGAGAAACAGTGGTGTCGTTTGCTTTCTTGCGCGCAAACTCTAGCGCTTTCTGTACGTAGCGTTCAAACTGTGTCTCGCCTATGCGCCGCGCGAAGCGGGTTGCGCTCTGCTTCAGTTTGCGCGCGACTTTAACTGCAACTTCAGCATCGCTAACTGTTACGCAGACTGGCTCGCCTTGGCCGCCGTCGGCGGCGGCGTGTAATACCCGCACTGCCGCGCCCGCTTCGGCGACCTCTGGCCGGCCAGCGGCGCATAGCATCGCGATTTTCAGCGTTGCGACGAGCAAACGGTCTACCATTGCTCTGTAGCCATCTTGCGCGCCCGCTTCGGCTTCGACCTCGGCAGCGAAGTCGTCGATTAAGTGCAACGCTGCGTGTTCGAATTCAACTTTGCGCTCGATGAAGCAAAATTTCGCGATCTTGGCAAGCATGCTAACTAACTCGTTGCGCTCACTGTCCAGGTCCACGACCATATCGAAAAAGGGCTTCCTCGCGGGCTTCCTTTCTGGCATCACCAGCGCAAACCGGGGCAACAGCCCCGTTGTGACGTCTGCGATAGTCAAAATCTCAAAAATCGCGGGTGTCGTCGCGCCGGCGAGAGAGAAGAATACCCCTTGAATCCGGTCTACGTCTTCCTCTTTGTCGCCGCCCTTTTTGCGTTTCGAGTGCCGGCGGTAAGTGTAGTTGCGTTCGCCGTAGAGTGTTAAGAGCAGTCCCCGCAGACCGGCCAAGTAGCGCGCATGGTGAAGTTTGTCCAGGATCTCGCTGAATTCGTCAACCGTCCAGACCGCGGCCTGGTTGCTTTTCGCCGCAAGTGCTTCAACAAACCCCTCGGGGGAAAAGTGATCTGGCAGCAGCACTTCTGGCAACGCGCGATCTAAGATGTCTTTTGCGATGCTTAAAGCCGTGCTTTTCCTACTGGTGGTCGAGTCGCCGACTAGCAGCACGTATAAATTTGTCGCTAACCCGCGCGGGTATGGCGCAAGCTTCGCTGTTAGTCGTGGCGTCGCAGCAGCAAGCGCGACAAGTGCAAGCGCTTCGTGATACTCATACGCTGCGTCTGTGCGTTTAGCAGCATACTCAATGTAGCGCGTGACGAAGTGCGCTGGGGGAAAAACGTGGTCGAATGTGTAAGTCACGAAACCACCTCCCGCTGTGCGAGAATGGCTTTCGCTGCGGTCAGCGAACACCCCAAGTGCCGCGCCAGCGCCCACGGGGTCGGCTTTGCAACACGAGCCGGCGCAATCGGCGCACAAGCAGGCTGATAACGCGAAATGCTTTTTGCAATACGCTCAACTTCCCGCGCCGCCAGGGGCGGGCTGCAGCGCTTTTCGTTGATTGCCAGTAGCGCTGCGCGAATCTCTTCAAATTCCAGCCCTTGCCGTCTTAAGCCGCCGGCGATTCGCGCTAATGTGTTGTTGCGCGCGCCCGCTGGGATTTCTTCTGTTGTTACCTGCGCTGCTTTTGCTTCGCGCGATTTTTCGCGCACGATGTCTAGTAACCACCTGGGCAGTTCCGCCAGCTCCACTTCGTCCGGGCGTGAAGATAGCTCCCATTCGTATAGCTGTCCGGTCTCTGGATGTATCGACGGCGGCGCAACGACGTACCCGCCATCAGCTTTGATGTCAACCCCCGGCGCTAATTGCTTTGGCCAGCGCGCCGGGGGATCGCTTGGGTATTTGAAGTAAAAATGCCGCCCCCCGCTGCCGGTAACCACCTCCGGCGTGTCGGGCAATTTCTCGTGTTGTGCTTCAAGTTTCGCAAGTTCTAGATCGCCGCTATGCCGGGGGTCGATGTCCAAAACCACTAGCCCGGACACCCGACCGGTGGCGATAGCCACGTTCGCGCGCGGCTGGCGCTTCCATGCCCGGGTGAGTTTTTCGATGTCGCGCGTCGCTTCGTACACCCCCCGCGTGCCCCGCAGCGGGGTTTTGCTTCTCGCCGCAAGTGCAAACACAGCCCAACCGAAGCGACGTGCGTAGATGATAGCTGCGCGTTGCATCTGCATCACTGCACAACGCCCCCGCCGGGGCTTGCGTTTTTTGCGAACGCCTCCACCCATTCTGCAGGCACCAAGATCGCCCGGCCAACCCGGCGCACTGGAATCTCGCCCCGCGCAATCATCTGATATACAAAACTACGGGAGAGGCCCGTTAGTGCAGCGACCTCCCGGGGCTTATACGCGATTCTTTGCTTTCCAGTTGTCATCGTGCACCTCCGCAAACAGCATGTCCTCCGGTAGTCCGAATGCTTCCGCGATTCGCTTGCGCCAACCGGAATAGGGGAAAATGTAACCCCTCTCAATCCTCGATAGAGTCCCCGGGTCAATGCCGGTTTTTTGACAAAGTTTCACGAGACTCCAACCGCGCTCCAAACGAACACTTCTTAACCGCAACAATTAAATCACCCCCTGTTGCGTTGTACTCAAGAGCATAGTATAATAACGTCGAATAAAAATGAACGGGTTGAAACGTGTTCAAAACGTGTTCTTTTAAAGGGGGTGAATTTTTTGTGGGGATCGGTCGTTTTCACGGGACGGTTTAGGCAGACGGTATACAAAAGATACCGAGAAATAAATGGCGTAATGGTCCCGGTCGCAGACCCGCAAACCGGGTATTACTCTGCATACACCTATGACGCATTTAGTAGGGACGATTTAATACCTTCCTTAGTTCAGCTGGTTGTCCGGGCCTCCCGGAAAGGAAACCAAAACAGAGAGTGCAAGAAATGGATAAAAACCAATGGCTTTCTGGTTCAGCGCATTTGCGAACCGCCTTCAAAAGGTGAATCCCTGGAGGTGTTTTGGCAGGAAGCCGTAAAACTAACCAAATTATGGTGTATGTATACAGAGGCCGTCAACCGCGATCTTGAAGCGTTAAAAAGATACGTCAGTATCAAGATTGAACGGCTAACGTTGGACGAGATTAAAAACGAAGAGTTTCTTTGGGGAAAGGGAAACGACGGTAGGGTCTGCGTAAGTAGCAGTTTGTTTGAAAGCGAGGTCGCTTTTGGAGTAAAGCTCAAAGAAGTAAAAGAAGATTTTTTAGCACCTTACCAGTACGCGGTTCTGCATTACGTTGCTGGAGAAGTCAGTTATAACATCGGCAATGTCCGCATTGTCTACGACCGCCTTACAAAACATGAAAACTCAGATACTGATACCTTTTCGATACAGGCTTATCTTGAGCCAGCAAGTTTACTACAGGCATTATACCTGTGGTTCTTCCAGTTACTCACAGAAAAAAGGAAGGTCTGCCCTACCTGCTGGGCACCTTTTACCCCCAGGAGGAGAGACCAGGTATTTTGTAGTGATGGTTGTAGATTTACCCACCACACCCGCAAAAGACGAGGCCAACAAAGAAAGGAGAGGTTTTAGATGGCGAAGCGCAGAGGAAACCAGGAGGGGAGTATTTATCACGACAAAAAGCGCAACATCTGGGTCGCAGAAATCATGACAGGCTGGAAGCAAGTTGTAGACCCGGAGACCGGCGAGATTCGGCAAAAACGCAAGCGGGTAAAGCTCTACGGCAAAACCAGGCAGGAAGTGCGAGACAAATTGGCCGAGGTAGTGAATCAGCGCGCCCAGGGGGTGTTTGTGGAGCCTTCAAAAATTACGGTCGCTGATTGGCTGGACAGGTGGCTCCAAGACTACAAAAAAATGGAGCTGCGCCCTACCACGTGGGAAAGCTACTTTGTAATCGTTAAAAATCACCTGAAGCCCGAAGTTGGTAAACTGCCCTTGCGAGACTTACGGCCGGAGCACCTGCAACGCCTTTATAATGAGAAGCTTAAAACCCTCTCACCCCGGCGGGTCCGATACATCCATACCGTCATTCATCAGGCACTCAAGCAGGCCGTAAAGAACGGCCTGGTAGCTAGATTCTGCTGAAAAAAGCAGTTTGCCGATTCCTTCTCGGTAGATTGATCCTTG
>ENA-OSAE01000081-OSAE01000081.1-marine-sediment-metagenome-genome-assembly--contig:-NODE-81-length-70649-cov-101.110590_pt1 | contig 70649 bp, 60 predicted proteins | sample MGYA00237870_ERZ529317 | MGnify/ENA primary metagenome ERZ529317 (study PRJEB26369, sample SAMN03142812) | marine sediment metagenome | biome: marine; feature: borehole; material: sediment... | reverse complement strand
TGGCTCAGGCCACGCAGGAGATCGCATGATGATGTCCATGCGCGGGTTGCCTACCAAACGTTGACGCGGACACAGCACAACCTGCTTCTTGCAATACAATATGTTGTGTGTTATACTGGTGATACATCCAACATAGTGGGAGGCGGTGCCGTGCGGTGTCCGTTCTGCGGGCATGCGGAAAGTCGGGTGGTGGATTCGCGGCCCACAGCAGAAGGAAGCGTCATCAGGCGCAGGCGGGAGTGCAACGGTTGTCAGCAGCGCTTCACCACTTACGAGCGAGTGGAGGAACAACCCCTGGTGGTGATCAAGAAAGACGGCCGGCGGGAGTCCTTCGACCGTAAGAAGATCCTGGCAGGGCTGTTGAAGGCCTGCGAAAAGCGGCCCATTTCACTGGAGACCCTGGAGGGCCTGGTGGACGATGTGGAGCGGGAGCTGAGACGTTCCATGAAGGGTGAAGTCCGCTCGCGCGAGGTGGGGGACCTGGTGATGGCTCGCTTGCGGGAGCTGGACGAGGTGGCCTATGTTCGATTTGCTTCCGTGTATCGGCAATTTGCCGATGTTACCAGCTTCATGGATGAGCTGCGGGAGCTCATGCAGTACAGGAAATGCGAACGGGAGGGGTAGAAGCACGTGCAACTGAGTAACAGCGCCCGGGCGGTGCTAGAGAAGCGTTACCTGAAAAAGGAAAACGGCGTCGTGGTGGAGACCCCGGAGGAGATGCTCTGGCGGGTGGCGTGCAATGTGGCCTCGGTGGAGCGCAGGTGGGGTCTGAGCGCCTCCCAAGTAGAGCAGCTCAGTCAGCAGTACTTCGAGATGATGGACAACCTGGAGTTTCTCCCCAATTCGCCCACGCTAATGAACGCGGGGCGAGAGCTCCAGCAGCTGTCCGCCTGCTTCGTGCTTCCCGTGGATGACTCCATGGAAAGCATATTCGAGAGTATCAAGAACATGGCCATCATCCAGAAGAGCGGGGGAGGCACGGGATTTTCCTTCTCGCGCCTGCGGCCCAAGAACGACCAGGTACGCACCACCGGCGGAGTGGCCAGTGGCCCGGTGTCCTTCCTGCGGGTTTTCAATGCGGCTACCGACGCCATAAAGCAGGGGGGCACGAGGCGGGGCGCCAATATGGGGATACTTCGCGTCGACCACCCCGACATTCTGGAGTTCATAACCTGCAAGGACGTGGAGGGAGAGATCAGCAACTTCAACCTGTCGGTGGCACTGACCGAGAGTTTCATGGAAGCCGTACTGGAGGACCGCGAATACCCCTTGGTTAACCCCCGCACCGGTCAGGTGGTTCGTCGGATGCGGGCGCGGGAGGTCTTTGATCTCATCGTGGAAATGGCGTGGAAGAACGGAGAGCCAGGGATAGTGTTTCTGGATCGCATCAACCGGGACAACCCAACACCGAACCTGGGAGAGATTGAGTCCACCAATCCGTGCCTCACCGGGGACACCTGGGTGGTGACCGACGCAGGTCCGCGGCAGATCCGGGACCTGGTGGGGAGGCCGACGAGGCTACTGGTGAATGGCAGGTTCGTCTGCACCGGCCGGGAGGGGTTTTTCAGGACCGGCATCAAGAGGGTCCTCAGGATCAAGACCGACCGGGGGTACGAACTCGCGGCCACCGCCGAGCATCCGGTGCTGGTGGCCGAAGATCTCAGCCGCCACCAGGTGGAGTGGAGGCAGGCGGGTGCCCTCAAGCCGGGGGACCTGGTGGTGCTGTCCGACAACCGCGGGGCTGAGTGGGACGGGCCCGGAACCTTTGAGGAGGGCCGTCTCCTGGCGCTCCTTGTCCGCGGCGGCAGGCTGAAGGCGGATGAGGCAGTGCTCTCCGTGGCGGGCGAGAGCGAGGGGGCAAGGCGGGAACCGGAGCTGGTGGCCGCCTGTGCTGGCAGGCTTTCCCACCGGGCCAGGTTTTCCTACTACCAGCAGCCGGTGGCCGGCCGTGCTGAGCTTAGGGTAGAGTTGGGGACCATCCCAAAGCTGGCCAAGGAATGCGAGCCTGTCCAGGGCAGCATGGCGGTGACCTCAGTCATCGAGGCCACCTCCTCGGAGTTTCACAAGGGCTTCCTGAGGGAACTGTTTGGTGCCCATGGTTGCGTCGAGGCGTCGGGCGGGAAGGGAGTCTCGGTGACCCTCCGGCAGGGCGACCTCGCCTTCCTCAAGGCGGTCCAGAGGATGCTCCACCGGCTGGGGATTGCCTCCACCATCCACCAGAATCGCTTCCTGCCCACCTGGGCTCTCCCCGGAGGGGGCGGTAGGGGGGCTGGCCACGAGCTGGTCATCGCGGACGACAACTTGGCGGTCTTCGCCGAGGTCGTCGGTTTCTCGGACCTGGAAAAGCAAAGAGCTCTGGAGGAGATGCTTCCGGGGGGCCTCAACAGGGAGAGGTTCCTGGCCAGGGTGGAGGAGATTGTCGAGGAAGGCGAGGAGGAGGTGTTCGATGCCCGCATCCCCGGTGTCCATGCCTTCGACGCCAACGGGCTGGTGGTTCACAACTGCGGTGAGCAGCCGCTCCTGCCTTATGAGTCTTGCAATCTGGGCTCGATCAATCTCGCCAAGATGGTCAAGGGCCCCCTGGGGCGCGGAGAGGTTGATTGGGACAAGCTGCAGCGAACCGTGGAGATGGCCATTCGTTTCCTGGACGATGTGGTGGACGCCAATCGCTACCCGATTCCGGCCATCGAGGAGAAGACGAAGGCAAACCGCAAGGTGGGGCTAGGGGTGATGGGATGGGCCCATGCTCTCATTCTCCTCGGGTTGCGGTATGACTCTCCCGAGGCCCTGGATAAGGCGCGGGAAATAATGGAGTTCATAGCCTATCATGCGAAACGTGCATCCCTGGCATTAGCCGAGCAGCGGGGCGCTTTTCCCAACTTTGCCGATAGCATCTACTCCCAGCCTTCCTGGGCGGGGCGGTTCTCCCACGGGCGGCTGCCCTGGGAGGAACTGGCAAGGGAGATCGCCGCCAAAGGGCTGAGGAACGCTACCGTCACCACCATTGCCCCCACCGGCACCATCTCCATCATCGCCGGCGTCTCCAGCGGCATCGAGCCGATCTTCGCCCTGGCCTTCGTCAGAAACGTGTTGGACGGGCAACGCCTGGTGGAGAGCGACCCTTTGTTCGAGCGGGTGGCGCGCGACAGAGGTTTTTACAGCCCCGAGTTGATGAGTCTGGTGGCGCAAGCAGGATCGGTCCAGGCCCTCGACCAGGTGCCCCAGGACGTGCGCCGGCTGTTCGTGACCGCGTTGGAGGTGTCGCCCGAGTATCACGTGCGCATGCAGGCGGCGTTCCAGGCGTTCACCGATAACGCGGTATCCAAAACCATCAACATGAAAGCCAGCGCGACCAAGGAAGATGTCCGGGAGGCATACCTCCTGGCTTATCGGCTGGGCTGCAAGGGACTGACCGTGTACCGTGACCAGAGCCGTCAGTCCCAGGTACTGAAGGTAGAGGCATCTCCCTCCGGGGAGAAGGCGAAGCCTCAGGCCGCGCAGCAAGGGGTGCAGGTGCCTCAGACCATCGCGCCGCGCCCGCGTCCCGAGGCCACCCGAGGAATCACTCGTCGAATCCGCACTGGTTGCGGCAACCTTTACGTCACGGTGAACGAGGACGAGTACGGTCTATGTGAGGTATTCGCCAGCATGGGCAAGTCGGGGGGGTGCGCGGCGTCTCAGTCAGAGGCCACCGCCCGACTCATCTCCCTGGCCCTGCGGTCAGGGGTGAAGGTGGAGTCCATCATCAAAGAGCTGCGCGGCATCCGGTGCCCGTCTCCGGCCTGGCAGGAGGGGGGACCGGTGCTGTCCTGTCCCGACGCCATCGGGATAGTGCTGCAGGAATACCTGCGCAAGTATCGGGGCGAGGGGACATCGGATGATTCCGATTGCGATCTGAACAACATGATGGGGGCCTGTCCGGAGTGCGGTGGTCACCTGAAGCACGAGGACGGGTGCGTGACCTGCGTTTTCTGCGGCTATTCCAAGTGTTGAATGCGGCGTCAACGGGTACGGTTGTCCCTCTTTTCGCCGGCACGGGACTGCTGCAGCAGCCATGCTGCAGCAGTCCGCATTGAAGCGACCGGATGCCGTAGGAGGTTTTCGGTGTTCCGGGAGAGTACCTGAAGCCAAGACGGCATGGCGCGTGGGGGGCGTGGCTTTGAAAGAGCCGCATCAGGTGGCAGGCAGCGGTGAAGCCGAGAAGGAAGGCGGCGGTTGGAGATCTGGCTGGCGGAATGTATGGCTGTTGTCGGGTACCGTGGCCTGGCTGCTTTTGTGGTATTTCTCCTGGTTCCGGCTGGTGCCGCTGTTGCTGCGCCAGCTGGGGGCCAGCGATCTGGCGGTCTCAATGGGCTATGGAGCCATGAGTGTCGCCTTTGCGCTCATGCAGTTGCCAGCAGGGATATTATCGGACCGGTGGGGGAGACGGCCGTTTGTGCTCTGGCCCACTTTTGCCGCCGTGGTCATGTACCTGGTGGCCTCCGGTGCTGGGCATTGGGGCACCCTGGTGGCGGCACTGGTGGGGCTGAACGTCCTCAGTGCCATTCAGATGCCGGCGTTCATGGCCCTTCTGGCAGAATCCGTGCCCGAGGCCCGGCGGGGCATGGCATTTGCGATTTTCGAATTCTCGGTGGCCCTGGCGCAGGCAGCGGGTCCCGCGCTGGGTGGCTTGGTGATGGATCGGTGGGGAATGCGAGGTTTGATGAGGGCCACTGCGGGGGCTGCTCTATTGGCGGCGGTGGTGCGTTGGGTCTGGCTCCGAGAAACGCGCGCCGGTCCGGGCGCCGCTCCCCGTCTCGTCTTGGCTGGCCTGGGGAGAAGGCCCTTGCCCATGCTGCTGTGGGTGGGGCTGTGTTTCGCCCTCATCCAGAACCTGACCATATTTGGGCCGTTTGTCCAGCTCCATGCCACCGACGTCATGGGCATGCATCCGCGGGCGATAAACTACATGTTTGCCGCCGCTACGGTGGCGGCGGCCGGACTGGGTCTGGCGGGGGGCAAGCTGACGGAGCTGTGGGGGGCAGGAAAAGTGCTCACCTGGGCGGTGATCGGACAGGTTGTGCTTCTGCTCCTCTGGTCGCGAACATCCAGCAGCTGGGCAGCGGTGGCGACCTTCGGGGCCACCTATGCATTCTTTCAGTTGGCCATGATAGCCCACAATACCTGGCGGACCCGCATCGTGGATCCCGCTACCCTGGGGGCGGTGCTGGGGGGCCTGGGCACCGTCACCGGCGTCATGGGTGCCGCCGCCACCCCGCTGGGAGGGTTCGTTCGTTCCCGCTGGGGATCAGACGCTCCTTTCTTGCTGGCAAGTGCCATCGCGGGGGTCATGGCATTGAGCAGCTGGCGTTTGCTCTCGCGCTCTGAGGCCGCCTGGCGTAGGGTGATGAAGCGTGAGGATCACCGACCGCATGCTGGGCGAAGTCCGTCGGATTTTTGAGGCGCTGTGGACTGGCTACGGCCCGCAGGGGTGGTGGCCGGCCGAGCATCCCTGGGAGATGATGGTGGGGGCAGTGCTGACGCAGGGGACGGCGTGGCGGAATGCGGTACGGTGTCTGGAAAACCTGTCCGCGGGCCGCCTTCTCGACCACCCGGCACAGCTGCTGGACGTATCTGTCCATTGCCTGGAAGAGATGCTGAAGCCCGGTGGTTTCTGGCGAGTGAAGGCCAGGCGGCTGAGGGCCCTGTCACGGTTCATCGTCGACCGTTGGGAAGGCGACCTGGACAGGATGTTCGCGGTCCCCACCGCCTTGCTGCGCCGCAAGCTGCTATCGGTAGACGGGATCGGGCCGGAGACGGCGGATTGCATCCTGCTGTATGCGGCACGGAGACCCGTGGCGGTGGCCGACGCCTATACCCGGCGGATTCTGCAGCGTTGCGGGGTAACCGGCGAACTGGGTTACGAAGCCACCCGCAGGCTTCTCGAAGCTGCCTTCCCGGGAGAGGTGGAAAAGCTGCAGGAACTGCACGCGCTGATGGTGAGAGTGGGGAAGGAATGCTGCCGCAAGCGGAGGCCGCGGTGCGGGGCCTGCCTGCTGGAGTCCTTGTGCGAAGCGGCAGCGGGTACCGGTCCGTCCCCGGGCGGGGTTCGCGGGCCGCGGAGGAACTGCTTGCGGGGAGGTTGAACAGCTTAGGGTAAGTGGGCATGAGGGATCAGGTGGCTGTGGTCAAGGGGGGTTTTCGGTGAGGATCACCTGTCTGGGTTGCTGGGGTCCCTATCCCCCACCCGGGGGGGCCTGCAGCTGTTACCTGGTGGAAGAGGGCGACTGCCGGTTGCTTCTCGACTGCGGCACTGGCGCTTTGCCTAACCTGGGCCGGATGTTGGAGCCCGGCACGGTCCGCGCGGTGCTGCTGACCCATCTGCACGGTGACCATATTTCCGACCTGTTGGCCTTGCGGTACGCGGTGGCGGAGGCGATGGACCGGGGGGGCCGGAGGGAGAGTTTGCCGGTATTCTCGCCGGCCGAGCCGGCGGAGGTACGGCGCATCCTCCCCTATCGTGACGCGGTCCGACTGCATGAGCTGGTGGAGGGCAAACCGCTGGGGGTGGGCCCGCTGCTGATCACCCCGTATCGCGTGGAGCACCCGGTGCCCGCATATGCGGTGCGCATCAGCAGTTCCAGTGGCAGCATGTGTTATTCGGGAGATGCAGAACTCTGCGAGGGGCTGCTGCAGGCAGCGTCCGGCGCTGATCTGTTCATCTGCGAGGCCACCTGGAGGGAGGGCAGGGTACCGGCTGGCCGGCGGGGCCACCTGACTGCCCGTCAGGCCGGTGAGGTGGCAGCGCGGGCGCGCGTTGCCAGATTGGTACTGACCCATCTGCATCCCTCGGCTGACCCGGAGGCCTTCCGGGAGGAGGCGTCCTCGGCTTTCGGTGGCAACGTGGAGGTGGCCCGGGAAGGCGAGTCCTGGGAGGTGGGATGATGGGATCGGAGGAAGTGCTGCGGGAGGTGAAGGCGCAGGCCCGGCGGCTGATACCTGGTGCCCGCGTGGGGGTGGCGGTCAGCTCGCTGGAGACGGGAGAAGAATTCGGGTGGAACCAGGACGTGGTGTTCCCGGGATGTAGTGTGGTCAAGGTCGCCATTCTGGTGGAACTGTTCCGCCAGTACCGCCAGGGGATCATTGATCTTGACGCGCCCGTTACGGTGACGGAGGATACCGGGGGCCAGCGAGGCTCGGGCATCCTGAAACACCTCCGGCTGCCGGTGAGCCTGAGCGTGCGCAACCTGGCCACCCTGATGATCATAGTCAGCGACAACGTTGCCTCCAACTGCATCACGGATTTGGTAGGGAGGGAGGCCGTCAACGCCAGCATGCGTCAGCTGGGACGCGGGGGCATCATCCTCCGCCGTCCTTTCATTGGCGCGGCGGTGACGGATCTGGACCAGGACAATGTCTGCACTGCGGAGGCGGTGTGCGGATTGCTGGCCGATATCCACAGCGGGCGCGCCTGCGACCAGGAGGCGGGCAGGTGGATGATCGACATCCTGTCCCGCCAGCAGTTCAGGTCGCGCATTCCCCGCTATCTGCCCAAAGGCACCGTGGTGGCCAACAAGACGGGTACGCAGCCGGTGTCGGTGCACGATGCAGGACTGGTGTACCCACAGGAGGGTGCGCCATTTAGCCTTTGCGTGCTCTGCACCCAGGTGGAGGACAGGGGGCGCGCGGAAGAGTTCATCGCTCGGACGGCGAAGATAATCCACGAGTATCACACCACGGGAGGAGGCAGGCGATGAAACTATCCAACCGGGTGTTGGCGATCGAACCCAGCCCCACCCTGGCATTGAATGCCCGGGCCCTGGAGCTGAGGAGGAAGGGAGAAGACGTCATATCGTTCGCGGTGGGGGAGCCGGATTTCGACACGCCTGCGCACATCAAGGAAGCGGCAGTGGCAGCCATACGAGAGGGCTTCACCAAATATACCCCGGCCAGCGGGATCCCGGAGTTGCGGGAAGCCGTGGCTCGGGCCATGGAACGGGAGCAGGGCGTCCGGTATGCCAGCGACGAGGTGATCATATCCACGGGGGCCAAACAGGCCCTGTACAACGCCTTCCAGGCGCTCTGCGGCCCCGGAGACGAGGTCATCATACCCGCCCCCTACTGGGTCACCTACCCTGAGCAGGCCAAAATGGCGGGGGCGACGCCGGTGATTGTGCCCACCGGACCGGGCACCGGCTTCAAGATAACCCCGGAGCTGCTCCGGGAAGTGATCACTCCCAACAGCCGGGTGCTGGTGCTCAACAGTCCCGCCAATCCCACGGGAAGCATGTACAGCCGCGATGAGCTGCTGGCTTTGGCCCAAGTGTGCATCGAGCACGACCTTTACGTGTTTTCGGATGAAGTTTATGGAAAGCTGGTCTATGACGGCGGGCGTCACACCTCAATTGCTGCCGTTTTGCCGGAGATGCGAGAGCGTACCATAGTCGTAGACGGCGTGTCCAAGGCATACGCCATGACCGGCTGGCGCATAGGATGGGCTTTGGGACCGCGGGAGACCATCCGTGCCATGGGTGTTGTACAGGGACATGCCACTTCCAACGCAACTTCCATCGCTCAGAAGGCGGCCCTGGCGGCTTTACAGGGGTCTCAAGAGCCGGTGCGCGCGATGGTGGAGGAATTCCAGAGGCGTCGTGACTACATGTTCCAGCGCCTGTCGAGGATGCCGGGTCTAACCGTGGAACCGGCGGCGGGGGCGTTCTACCTCTTTCCCGGGATCCACCAGCTGAAAGGCCAGAAGCTGGGATCTAGGGTCATCGCCGGGGATGCGGACCTCGCCGAGCTGCTCCTGGAGGAGGCGCGGGTGGTGGTGGTTCCCGGTTCGGCTTTCGGGTGTCCCGATCACCTTCGTTTGTCCTATGCAACTTCCATGGAAAACATCGCTAAGGGGCTGGATCGGCTCGAGGGGCTGTTGATGCGGCTTGGCTGAGGGGGCGAATTAGGTGGCCGCCGAATCCCACTGGGCAGGTAAGCGGGTGGGCGTGGTCGGACTGGGCAGGAGCAACCTGGCCCTGATCCGCCATCTGCTGCAGCGAGGGGCGGTGGTGGAAGGGCTGGACCAGAAGGGCCGAGAGGAGTTGGGCCCGATTGCCGCCGAGCTGGAAGCGCTGGGCGTCAAGCTGTCCCTGGGGCCTGGGTATCTGGAGGAGTTGGGACGCTTCGAGGCGTTGGCATTGACGCCCGGCATGAGGAAGGACTTGCCCCAGCTGGTGGCGGCGCGGGCCCGGGGCGTGGAGTTCACATGCGAAATGCAGGTGTTCCTGCAAGAATGTCCGGCACCCGTGGTGGGCATAACCGGGACGGCGGGCAAGACCACCACCTCCACCCTGGTTGCCCGCGTCCTTTCCCTTGCCGGCCGACGGGTTCACCTGGGGGGGAACATTGGCACTCCCCTGGTGGATCAGCTGGAGTCCATACGATCCGACGACCTGGTGGTACTGGAGATGAGCTCGTTTCAGCTGGAACTGGTCACCCGAAGCCCTAACGTGGCCGCCCTCTTGAATCTCAGTCCCGATCACCTGGACATCCATGGATCCTACCGCCGTTACGTGGAGGCCAAGACCAGGATTTTTCAATTTCAGCGAGCCGGGGACGAGGCGGTGTTCAACTACGACCAGGAGGAGACCCGCCAGCTGGCGGTCGGGGCCCCAGCGGGCCTGTGTTACTTCAGCCTGGAGCGAAGGCTGGAGCGGGGGGCATTCATATCGGGAAACCGGGCGGTATGGGCAGAAGAAGGCCGAGTGACCCCCCTTTTTGAAATCAGCCAGGTGGGGTTGCCCGGCCGCCACAACCTGGCCAACTGCCTGGCGGCCGCGGCCATCGCCACGCTGCTGGGGATCGGGTCCGACCCCATAGCCCGGGCGGTGGCCGACTTTCGGGGCGTGCCTCACCGCCTGGAGGAGGTAGGCGAGATCGGCGGGGTGCGCTTCGTGAACGATTCCATCGCCACCAACCCCTTCCGCACCCTGGCCGCCCTGGAGGCGTTGAGCGGGCCGGTGATCTTGCTGCTGGGAGGGTACGACAAGGGGGTGGATTTTGCGCAGCTGGCCCGCAGGGCGGTGAACCGGGCGCGGGTGATACTGGTCTTTGGCCAGGCCGCCCCCAAGCTCGCTGCCGCCGTGGAGCGCTTCCTCACACCGGGCACGGAAGCACAGCTCACCAGGTGTCGGGACCTGGAGGAGGCCTTCTGGCAGGCCTGGTCACGGGCCCGACCCGGCGACACGATACTCCTGTCGCCGGCTTGCGCCAGCTACGATGCCTTCCGCAACTTCGAGGAGCGGGGGGAGAGGTTTCGGCACCTGGTACGGGCGATCATGCAGGAGGGGCCTCGTTGACCGACCTGGGCGAACGCCTCCGCCAGGTGGACGAGCTGCTCCGGCAGGCCTACGGGGATCCGGGGCACCGCCGGCCGGGGGAGTTCCTGTTGTCGGACCAACGGGGTCATCCGGTGGACGTGCTGGTGGCCACCCTGCTTTCCCAGTCCACCACCGACCGCCAGAGCGCGCGGGCTCTGGAGGCACTCCGGCGCCGGTTCTGCCGCTGGGATCGCGCTGCCTCCGCGGCGGTGGAGGAAATAGCGGAGCTGATCGCCGGTGCCGGATTGCAGCAGCAGAAGGCCCAGCGCATCAGCAGGATTCTCGCTGGGCTGAAGCGGGTTGACCCCACCATGACCCTTTCCTTCCTTCACCACTGGGACACGGGGTCGATACTCAGCTGGCTGAGGTCTTTCGAGGGCGTGGGACCCAAGACCGCCGCCTGCGTGGCCCTGTTCGCCCTGGGACGCCACCAGGTGCCCGTGGACACCCACGTACGCCGGGTTCTTGGCCGCCTGGGCATCGCCCGCGAGAAGGATACCGCCACCCTGCAGAGAAAGCTATCCCAGGCAGTGCCCCGAGGTCGGGGGTTGTCGCTGCACCTGAACCTGATGCGTCTCGGGCGCTCGGTGTGTCGCCCACGCCGTCCCCGGTGCGGCTGCTGCCCGTTACGCGCGCTATGTCCGCGCGAGGGCGTCAGGGATTGATCATTGCTGGCGAGGTGGCCGTTGTCTTTGTGCTTCCAGCTCCTTCTTGTCGGGAACGTGGTCGGGCACGTCCTGGATATCCCGCCCGCAGTACGGGCAGATCCATTCCTCATGGGTAGTGGCTGCCGAGTACGAAAGACCCTGACAATGGGGACACTTCTTCCACGGCAACTGCACATCGCCTCCCTGATGGCAAACCCGGGTTCAGACCTGATGTCGGGCAGCTGTCACTGATATGGTATCACGCCGCGCGCAAATCGGCCAGACGGGGGTGATCATTTGGTCATGTCGCAATCGTTCGTCCACTTGCACCTTCATACCGAATACAGCCTTCTGGATGGTGCATGCCGCATCCAGGCACTGGTGGACAAAACCAGGGAAATGGGCATGCCTGCTCTGGCCATCACCGACCACGGAGTTATGTACGCGGTGGTGGATTTCTTCAAGGCCTGCGCCGGTGCGGGCATCAAACCCATCATCGGATGTGAGGTTTACCTGGCCCAGCGCACCCGCCACGATCGCACGCCCAGGGTAGATGACGATCCCTACCATTTGATTCTCCTGGCGGAGGACGAGACGGGCTACCGCAACCTGGTCCGCCTGGTCTCCCTGGGTTTCATCGAGGGTTTTTACTACCGCCCCCGCATTGACTGGGAGCTGTTGGGGAGGTACCACCAGGGCTTGATCGCTCTCAGCGGGTGCCTGGCGGGCCAGATACCCCGGGCGATTCTGGGCGGTGACCCTGATGAGGCCGACCGCGTGGTGAGACAGTACCTGGAGATATTCGGGAAGGAGCGGTTCTTCCTCGAGCTGCAGGATCACGGCATTCCCCGTCAGCGACAGCTCAACCGCGCCCTTTTGGAGATGGCGGCGCGTTTCGGGCTACCGGTGGTGGCGACCAACGACTGCCATTACATCAACCGGGAAGATGCCCAGGCCCATGATGTGCTGCTGTGCATCCAGACCAACAAGTCGGTGGACGATCCGGACCGGCTCAGGTTCGAAACGGAAGAATTCTACCTGAAATCGCCCCAGGAGATGGCGGATCTCTTCTCGGAGGTGCCGCAGGCGCTGCGCACCACGCTGGAGATCGCGGAGCGCTGCAACGTGTCTTTCCAGTTCGGGCAGATCCACCTGCCGGAGTACGATATCCCCGAAGGGTATGATGCATCAGGCTACTTGCGGAAACTGTGCTACGAACGGTTGCCACAGCGGTGCCCCCGGGTCACCGAGGAGATGCGGAGGCGCCTGGATTATGAACTGGACATGATCGATCGCATGGGGTATGCGGGATACTTCCTGGTGGTGTGGGATTTCGTGGATTTCGCCCGGCGGCGGGGCATCCCCGTGGGGCCGGGGCGAGGGTCGGCCGCCGGCAGCATGGTGGCATACGTGTTGGGCATCACCAACATAAACCCCCTGGAGCACGGTCTGCTGTTCGAGCGGTTTCTCAATCCTGAGCGGGTGACCATGCCCGACATGGACATTGATTTCTGTTTCGAGCGCCGGGGAGAGGTCATAGACTACGTGGTGAACAAGTACGGGGAGGACTGCGTGGCTCAGATCATCACCTTCGGTACCATGGCCGCCCGGGCGGTCATCCGGGACGTGGGGCGGGCGCTGGGGCTACCCTACGCGGAGGTGGATCGCATCGCCAAGATGGTCCCGTTTCAGCCGGGGATGACGCTGGACCGCGCCCTGGAGCAGGTGGAGGAGTTGCGAGACGCCTACCAACGCCTTCCGGAAGTGCGGAACCTGTTGGATCTGGCCAGGAATCTGGAGGGGATGCCCAGGCACGCTTCGGTTCATGCGGCAGGGGTGGTCATATCGCGAACACCGCTGTTGGACCACGTACCCCTGCAGCGGATGAGCGACGGCGCCGTGGTGACCCAGTTCCCCATGGAGACCCTGGAGGAACTGGGTCTCCTCAAGATAGACTTCCTCGGGTTGAGGACTCTGACGGTGATGCAAAAGACCGTGGATACCGTTCGGCGCACCAGGGGCGAGGAGCTGGACCTGGACCGCATTCCCCTCGATGACCCTCTCACCTATCGCCTGTTGAGTGAGGGGGACACCCTGGGCGTGTTCCAGCTGGAAAGTGCCTGGGTGCGGGAGGGGTTGCTCCGCGAGCTGAAACCCTCCCGTTTTCAGGATATCATTGCTGCGGTGGCCCTGTGTCGGCCCGGTCCCATGGAGAACATTCCCGAGTTCGTACGACGAAAATTCACCGGGGCCAAGTATCCACACCCTGCCCTGGAGCCGATACTGCGCGAGACGTACGGGGTAATGATCTACCAGGAGCAGATCATCCAGGTGGCCTCGGTCATGGCGGGATTCAGCCTGGGGGAGGGCGATATCCTGCGCTGGGCCATCGCCAAGAAGAAGCGCCAGCTGTTGGATCAGCAACGTGAGGCCTTCATCAAAGGCTGTCTCGCCAACGGCTTTGACCGGTCCCTGGCCTCCCAGGTCTACGAGATGATCATGAAATTTGCCAACTACGGGTTCAACAAAAGCCATGCGGCGGCGTACGGCCTGGTGGCGTACCAAACCGCTTTCCTCAAGGCCCATTACCGGCTGGAGTTCATGGCCGCCCTTCTGACTTCGGTCATGAGTTCGTCGGATAAAGTGGCTCTGTACGTGGAGGACTGCCGGCGCAACGGCATTGAGGTCCTGCCTCCCGACATAAACGAAAGCGATGCTGATTTCACGGTGGCCGGGGGCAAGATTCGGTTCGGGCTGGCGGCGATCAAGAATGTGGGGCGATCCACCATTGAAGCCATCGTGGAAGAACGACGCAAGGGAGGTCCGTTCCGCAGCTTTTTTGATTTTTGCCAGCGGGTGGACCCTCACCACCTGAACCGGCGGACGTTGGAGTCACTGATCAAGGTGGGGGCCTTCGAGTCGCTGGGCGCCAACCGGGCCCAGTTGCTTCAGGTGGTTGACCGGGCCCTGGAGGTGTGTGCCGCCGCCTGGCGCCGACGGCAGCAGGGGCAGATATCGTTGTTTGACCTCGCCGGGGCGGAGGATGTGTTTTCGCAGCTGGAGATGCAGCTCCCGGAGGTACCGGAGCTGCCCAGGTCCGAGCTCCTCAAGTACGAGAAGGAACTGGTGGGAATGTACCTCACGGGCCACCCGCTGAGCGAGTACCAGGCGGAGCTGGAAAAGTGGCAGCCCCTGGGGACGGCGGCGCTGGCTGAGATGCCGGATGGAAGTCGGGCCGTGGTGGGGGGCCTGGTTACCGCTACCCGGACCGTCACCACCAGGAACGGTCAGCGGATGATGTTCCTCACCCTGGAGGATACCACGGGCAGCGTGGAGGTGGTGGTATTTCCGCGCACCTATGAGCAGTGCTACCAACACCTGCAGAAGGAAGCGGTCCTGGTGGTGGAGGGACAGGTGAGCGTGGAGGAGGATGTGGTGCGCCTCAAGGCGGATCAGGTGCACCCGGTGGTCCGTCGGCGCAAAGTATGGATACAGGTCGGCGACGGTCGAGAAGCGGGGGAGATCCTGGAGCAGCTGCGCGATGTGCTCGCTGCCCACCGGGGGTCGTGCCCTGTTTACGTGTACCTGGCCTCCTCGGGCAAGACGGTGCTCACCGACCGCGAGTACTGGGTCAGCTGGTCGTCTCGCTTGCGGGAAGCGATCGAAGAACTGCTGGGCCCCGGTTCGGTTCGTACATCGGTGGGGTGAGCCCAGCATGGTATGGGGAAGGCGAGGTGGTTATCATACAGCTGGATGACGACGGGGCGTCGAGGGAAACCTGGGCGATGGTGAGGGTGGCTCCCAATCTGGCCGTGGCGGAGATGCTGCAAGAACTGCTGCAGAGCGAGGGAATCATAGTGATGTTGCGCCCGGCCAGCATACCGCACCTCGGGGCAGGTGGTCCGGTAGAGGTACTGGTTCCCGAAGGACAGCTCATCGAGGCTCGACGGGTGCTTGGCCCGGGAGAGGAGCTGGAGTGCGAGCCGGACGAGCCGTGGCGGGAGACATAAGACCTACCGAGCCAGCCGACGGGCTGATGGGATTGTGCCCAGCAAGGGGATGAGCGGTCGGCGGGGGCCAGGGCCGGCGGCAGTGACCGCTGGTGGTGGAAGGATGTTATCCAGGCGGAAGCGCCATTGACATTCGGGGGGGACGCCGGTGAGGAGGACGAAAATCGTATGTACGCTGGGGCCCGCGACCACCGCGGTAGATACCCTGGAAAGTCTCCTCATGGCGGGCATGGATGTCGCCCGCTTCAACCTTTCTCACGGCAGGTGGGAGGAGCACCTACCCAGATTGCGCAATCTGCGGGAGGCCATGGCGCGCACGGGTAGGGAGATCGGGTGGCTGCTGGACACCCGGGGGCCGGAGATCAGGATCGGCCGTCTGCAGGGCGGACAAGTCATGTTACAGGAAGGCCGCCGCTTTGTGCTGACTACCCAAGAGGTGGTAGGCGACGAAGAGAAGGCGCATGTCCAGTACCCGGCGTTGCCGGAGGACGTCCGCCCCGGCGACCGGATCTTGCTGGACGACGGCAAGGTGGTCCTGGAGGTGGAGGAGTCCTCCCCCACCGAGGTGTGCTGCCGGGTGGTAGTGCCCGGGGTTTTGCTGGAGCGCAAGAAGGTCAGCCTGCCGGGTGTGGCCATCCGGCTGCCGGTGCTGTCGGAGGAAGACGTGCGTGACCTGCAGCTGGCGGCGAAAGAAGGGATGGATTTCGTGGCCGTCTCCTTCGTCCGCAGCCCCGACGACGTGCTGGAAGTAAGGCGCCTGCTGGAGCAGGTGGGCTCGAGTGCCCAGGTCATCGCCAAGGTGGAAAGTAGTGCTGGAGTGGAGCGATTGGCGGAGATCCTCAAGGTGAGCGATGGACTGATGGTGGCCCGGGGCGACCTGGGAGTGGAGTTTCCCACCGAAGAAGTCCCGTTGCTGCAGAAAGAGATGATCGGGCACGCTGGTCGGGTGGGCAAACCGGTGATAACCGCCACCCAGATGCTGGAGTCCATGGTGGAGCGACCGCGTCCCACCCGGGCGGAGGCGACGGACGTGGCGAATGCCATTTTCGACGGCACGGACGCGGTGATGCTCTCTGCCGAGACGGCCGTGGGCAAGTACCCCGTGGAAGCTGTGCGGGTAATGGCCCGCATTGCCGAACGCACGGAGCGCGCCCTGGAGTGGGGGGAATTGCTGCAGCGGCGTGGTCTGGCCGAGCCCACCACCGTCACCGGGGCCATCAGTTACGCCACCTGCACCACCGCGCGGGACCTGAGAGCGGCCGCCATCATCACCGCCACCCGCTCCGGCTACACGGCCAGAATGGTGGCCCGCTTTCGCCCGCAAGCCCCGGTGGTGGCCGTCACCCCCGACCGCACCGTGGCGCGGCAGCTTTGCCTGGTTTGGGGGGTACGTCCCCTGGTGGCACCATCGCGGGCCAGCATTGACGAAACCATTGATGAGGCCATCCAGTGTGCGCTGCAGGCGGGTGCCATCAAGCAAGGTGACCTGGTGGTGATAACGGCGGGCGTACCGGTGGGAGTGCCGGGGACCACCAACATGCTCAAGGTGCACACGGTGGGCGACATCCTGCTGAAAGGAACGGGCATCGGCACGCGGTCGGCCAGCGGGCGGGTGTGCGTGGTCAGGACCGTCCAGGACGCCCGGCGCAAGTTCAGGCCCGGCGATATCATGGTCGTGCCGGCCAGCCACCGCGACCTGATACCGTGGATAGAGAAGGCTGGTGCCCTGATCGCCGAGGAAGGGGGGATGACCTCGCACGCCGCGGTGGTGGCTCTATCCCTGGGATTGCCCGCGGTGGTGGGGGCGGAAGGTGCCACGGGCCTGCTGGCTGACGGCGACGTGGTGACGGTGGACGCTGAAAGAGGGTTGGTGTACAAGGGAGAGGCAAGAGTATTGTGAGTGAACTGGAGAGAGGGCCTCATGTTCTGGAAACTTCTGGCTGCTTTTGCAGTGGTACCTCTGGTGGAGCTGGCGCTCCTGGTAGAGGTGGGACGAAGGATCGGGACCTGGTATACGGTGTTACTGGTGATAGGCACCGGTGCCTTAGGTGCACTGCTAGCGCAGACCCAAGGCTGGAGCATCTGGCGGCGCACCAGGCGCGAGATCCGCTCCGGCCGCATCCCCGGTGACGAGCTCCTGGACGCCTTGCTGGTGCTGATAGGAGCGGTGTTGCTGCTCACCCCTGGTCTGATTACTGACGCCGTGGGTCTGAGCTTGCTGATCCCCCTCACTCGCGGCATGGTGCGCAAGTTCATCAAGCGCAGGATCGCCGAGTACGTACGAATAGATCCTAGTTGGGCCAGATGGGGTTGCTGAGGTTAGGAGGGTCGATGATGATCGATCAAACACTGCTCAGGCGGCTGGCCGGCTTCGATTCGGGAACAGGGGCGGTAACCAGCGTGATGCTGTGTGTGGACGGGGCCAGGTACCGGACGAGGGACGAGTATCTCACCGCGCTGAAGGCATTGCTGGGGCAGGCCCGCCAGGAATTTCGGGAATGGTATTCCGACCGTTCTCTGGGCCAGAGCCTGGAGGAAGATGTCAGTAGGATCGAGTCTTTCGTCACCTGGGAGTTCCAGCGGGGGGCCTATCGCGGACTGGCCATCTGGTGTCAGTCGAGTGCAGAGTTCTGGGAGGTACTGCCTCTTCGCTGGGCCCCTAGGGATGAAATATTGGTGGATAGGTATCCTTTGCTGCGACAGCTGGTCAGGTGCCTCAACAGCCGCCGTAATGCCATACTGCTATTGCTCGAGCGGGCAGCGGCACGCATTCTCACAGTGCGTCAGGGGGTAGTGGACGACGAACTGGAGATCACCAGTGACGTGCCGTCTCAGGTGCGCGAGGGCGGGTTCCAGGGATTTGCCGAACGACGGATATCGCGGCACGTCGATGAACACGTCAGCCGGCACCTGCAGAAGGTAGCCGCTGAAGTCCGGCAGCTGGTGGATCGGCACCAGGCGGGCGAGGTACTGGTGGGCGGTTCTGAAAGCGTGGTGGCCTGGTTCTGCGACTCCGCCGCCCACTGGGTACCCGGTGTCTGTGTGCGCCCAGTCGAGCTGAGCTTTGCGCAAGATGTGCGGGCAGTGGATGAGTACCTTGAGCGCCTGGACGCGGCGGAGAACTTAGAGCGAGAAAAGAAGCTTCTTGAGCAGTGGGCGAAAGCACGGGCAAGCGGGCTGGCGGTGGCCGGGGCCATCCCCACCCTGCGCTGCCTGCAGCGGGGCCAGGTGGACACCCTGCTGCTGGAGAATGATTACCGGCAGCAGGGGTGGCGATGCGAGGGTTGTGGGTTGCTGACGACAGAAAATGGTCCGGAATGCCCGCTCTGCCAGGGCCACATGGTACTGCTCGCTGATATGGGGAACGCAGCTTTGTGCGCGGCACTGCGGCAGGGCTGCAATGTCGAGGTGATTGAACGACTGGATCCTGGGGAGTCCTGGGGAGGTATGGCCTCCATATTGCGCTTTCCACTGTGAGACCAGGGAGGCGAAAGAGTCGTGCCGCTGACGGATTTGTTCTGGCTTTTGCTCATTCTGTCGGCCATCACTCCCTTCGTGCAGCAGAAGATGCTGGAAAGAGCCCGTCTCCGGCTGATGACCAGGATGGAGAAGAAGCGCAACAGCCGCGTGATTGCCCTCATACATCGCCAGGAAACGGTGGGATTTCTGGGAATCCCGATTCTGCGCTACATCGACGTGCACGACTCCGAGGAAGTGCTGAGGGCCATTCGGATGACACCCCCCGACATGCCCATAGACTTCATCGTCCATACCCCCGGCGGCCTGATGCTGGCCTCGGAGCTCATCGCCCGGGCCATAGCCCGGCACCCCGCCAAGGTGACGGTGTTCGTGCCCCATTACGCGATGTCCGGTGGGACGCTGCTGGCCCTTGCTGCCGATGAGATCGTCATGGACGAAAATGCAGTGCTGGGGCCAATAGACCCGCAGCTGGGGGAGTACCCGGCGGCTTCGATCCTGGCGGCAGTTCGCCGAAAGCCGAGCGAGCGCCTGGACGACCGCACCCTCATCCTGGCCGACGTCGCCGAGAAGGCCATCTTCCAGATGAGAGCCTACGTGAAGAGCCTCCTGGAGGACAAGATGGGGGCTGAGCGGGCGGAGGAGATGGCGCGAGTGCTCACCGAGGGTAGGTGGACACATGATTATCCCATCACCGCCGAAGAACTGCGCAAGCTGGGCCTCAACGTGAAGATCGGGCTACCGGAAGAGGTTTACATGCTCATGAACCTGTACGGACAGCCTTACCAGCGCCGTCCTTCGGTTATGTACGTGCCCATCCCCTATCACCGCGACGAGTCCGCTCCGCCAGCGCGTCCGCCCAGAAAGCGGGGCCGGGTGGAGTAGCGTTCCTTCCCGGCAGCGCGGAATGGTTCACCGCAGGTTGTCTGGTGGATGTTTCCCAGCAACATGGAGCTGGTTCTTAGAATCTCACAACGGATGACGGGCCGGCATCCACCTTGGCGACAAGGCGCCAGGCGGCGCCTTTGAGTGGCAGTTAAGACGGTCACGCTCCGAGGTGCCCGCAACGACCATCACCGCACCCGTGGGCTCGCTCTGGGGCTATTCCGGCGTGTGGTCGGTGGGGCCCGAGAAGGGTGGTGCTACCTGTCAGCCCCCCAGTGGTGACCACCTACATCGGTCCCGGACCCCAGGAGACAGGTAGTGCCTGTTGCATCCTGCCTTTGTTTCCTGATGCGTGACTCCTTAATTGAACCTCAGGGGATCATCGGCGCGAATCCCAGCAGTACGACCTCGGAAAGCCGCGACGAGAAGGGAAAAGTCGCACCCATTCCCTTGCTGAAGCCGGTACTCCGGGGCCCGTCTGACCAGATCTCTGAAGAACCAAGGAATTTAGAGGGATTTTCGGGTGCTGGGAGCTGGCTAATGAGGTATTCTGGGTGGGAGAAGTGGCCGGAGGTCTGTAATCCTGCCTGGTCCTGGTTTCCATACCCCTGCTTTGGCTTTTTCCTTCCCGTTCATCCTGTTCCCAGCAATCTTGCCATCAGCTTCAGGTTGAGGACAAGGAAGATCATGAGCACCTGTATTGCCACCCGCCATCTGCCATGGTAACGTGCTCGGCCGAGCCCGTGCCAGCATTTGGCTTCCGCAAACTTACGCTCCACGATCTTGCGATATCGCAGAGCCTCACGTAGCTGCGGGCGGTGAAGCAACAGATGCCGGGCCCTTTGGCTGAGGTATACCCGCTTGCGGGTCTCTTTCCGACCCAGACAGGATTCCTTGCGCTTGCACCGACTGCAGTCAGCCTGCGAGAAGTAGTAAAGATACCCACCACCCTGATGTGGGGATTTACCCACCGTGTCTTTGCCCGCAGGACACCGGAAGGCATCCTTCCTGGGCCGATAGCGGAAGGAAAAAGCCTGTTTGTGTCGGTGCCGGAAAGGTATCTCCGGCTTCATCCCTGCTTCCTCAATAACCCGGTGGTTGGCCTCAGAATCATAGGCCTTGTCCGCGACCACCGACTGAGCACGAATGCCCTTTTCTTGGTCCTTGGCCAAAAGCTCCTCCAGTTTGGTACCCTCGGTACATTGGCAGGGATGACCTGCACCGAGGTGACGATCCCGGATTCATCACAGGATATATGGGCTTTGTATCCAAGACCGACTTCGTCCTTTCTGCGGTAACCCCACCGGCATCAAGGATCAGTGAATGATGCTACCCCACCTTCACCCTCCAGGACCTTTGCAAGCTGGCGCCGCCAGTAGGCCACCGAATCATCTTGCACTTCCTGCAGCTCTTTCAGTGATGCTGCAGTCCTTTCTTCTTCCCAGCGCAACCTCTCATCCCGGGACAGATCTTCGGGGCAAGCTTCCTCTTCCGCCGCCAATCTTTCGGCACCCTCGGGATCAGTGCGAGCCAATTCTTTCAGCACCCTCCGGCGACCTTGGCGCAAAAGCTCCGCCCGGTTCTTCATTGCCGCAGCAGCCTGTATGAAAGTGGCATCAACCACCTTGCGCCTGCCCTTCAGCAACCCCCGGGCAACTATCTGCTGCAGCAGCCGATCAAACAGCCGCTCAAACCGCTCCTCCCCCAGCCTCTCCCTGAATACCACCAACGTGGTATCATCAGGGGTCTCATCATAAAGCCCAAAACCACAGAAAGCCCGAAATAGCAAATTGTACCGGATCTCTTCTGCTACGCGTACATCGGACAGATCATAAAGATAAGCCAGCAGCAACATGCGGAATAACTGCTCCGGGGGATAGGAAGGCCGACCGACCCCGACGCTGTAAAGATCCCGGGTCTCCTCCTCCACAAAAGAAAAATCCACCAGCCGGTCAATCTTCATCAGCAGATGATCCTGGGGTATCAGGCGATCATAAATCCAACTCTCCCATAACCCCTGCTGGGGATTGCGCTTTCCCAGCATCGCAGCTTCCTCCCCTCAGGAGACCTGCCTGGTCGGAATACCGGTGGACAATCGAAATGGCCCATGACATCACCGCTGCTACCTGAGCCTATACGCTGGCCACACATAAGAATACCATAAAATACCGCCCTCTGCAAGGACTTTTTCAGAGCTCTCGCTCTGGCTCCAGGTTGCCCAGCCAAGAAAGAACTGGTCGCCATGGCTGCCCTTTACCCGGGAGCAACAGAAGGGGAAACCGGACAAAACGATCCCATGCGACGCCAGGCAACAGACGCCCCAAAGAGCAGCTCCTAATGGACCCTGGCCGGCAGCAGGTCCCTCCCAGGCGAACTAGCTGAATGGATGACTAAAGGCACATTCCGGGGTGGCAGGCAGCCAACACTGCCCGGATCACACCACTAAGACTATATCCGGCCTGATTGTGGCCCTCGGACCAACAGCTTGCCTTTCGGCCACCATGCCGCCCGGTCACTCTTCGCCTCCTGGCCGAACGGGGATGCTGAATCCCACCGTGGTCCCTCGGCCAGGAGTACTGTCAGCCCACACCTGGCCTCCGTGCGCCTCCACTATGTGTTTCACTATGGACAGGCCCAGCCCAGTGCCCGCATCATCCCGGGCCCGGGCCCGATCCACCTTGTAGAAGCGCTGCCATATCCGCGGCAGCTCTTCGGGGGGAATGCCCACCCCGGTGTCCGAGACGCTCACCTTCAGCTGATCAGCCGCCAGCTGGGCCTTGATTTGGATCTTTCCGCCCGGAGGCGTATACCTTATCGCATTGTCCAGCAAATTGAGCAGCACCTGACGCATGCGGTCCCCGTCCACCTCCACCCAGAGGGACTCCCCGAGCTCGGTGTCCACCTGCAGCTCCTTACGCCTCCATTGCGCCTCCATCTGCACCAGCGCATCCTCAACCAGTTCTGCAAAATCCACCCGGGCGATTCTGAGCGCTTCAGCTCCCGTCTCAAGCCGCGTCAGCTCCAGCAGCTCGGCAATGAGGTTGGTCAGCCGGATGGTCTCCTGCCTTATGATCTCCAGGTATTTCCTCTGACGTTCCGGATCCTCCACCGTGCCGTCCAAGAGGGGTTCCACGAAACCGCGGATGCTGGTCAAGGGCGTGCGCAACTCATGGGAAACGTTGGCCACGAACTGCCGCTGCATCTCCTCCGCGCGCACGCTCTCGGTGACATCGTTCAGCAGGCACACGATGCCCAGGGAGCGACCTCCCTCGTCGGTGATGCGGGTGGCACGGACCATGATGGAGCGTCCGCCGCTCCGCAGCAGTCGCCGCGAGGAGCCAGTCTGCTGGGCCTGTTGCAGCAGTTCCCGCACCGACGGGTCCAGGTCGCCCAGGGCCGGAAGGCCATTCCCCTCCCAACCCAGGAGCCTTCTGGCGGCGGGGTTGAACGCCATGACCTGGCCCGACTCATCCACCGCCACCACTCCCTCCGCCATGCTGGTGACCATGTGCTCCATGCGCGACTTCTCAGATCGCAGCTCCGCAATGGTCCTTTGCAGACGCTCGGCCAGATAGTTGAAGCTTTGAGCAAGCTTGCCCAACTCGTCACCGGTGTCCACGGACAACCGCTGATCGAAACGCCCCTCCGCCATCCGGCGGGCCAGGGACTCCATCCTGACCAGGGGCTTGGTCAGTCGTCCCGAAAACCAGTAAGCCACCCCGGCCGCCACCACTGCCGCCGGAAGAGCCGCCCATGCCAGCAACCTGATGACACCACGGGCGGCCCCCGTCACGTCGGCGATGGGCGCCCCCAAAACAACGGCGCCCAGCACGCCCCCCTCCCTGCCCCTCACCGGGATGGCCACCGTCACCACCCGCTGTCCGAACAGCTCACCAACATCGCGTCGGACCAGCGGTAGGCCGTCCGCCGCACCCGGCCATGGGATCCCGGGCACGAAGTCCGGGAGGCGTCCACGAACACCGCTGGAATACGCTCTGGGACGTCCCCGAGCATCGACGATGAGGATTTGCGCCCCCATGAGACGGCTGGTAGTGCGCAGCCAGGAACGCAAACGGGCTTCCTCCATCTGCCCGGTCAGGTACTGGGCGGCCAGCAGGCTGAGCTCGCGTCCGCGCGCTATCAGCTCCACCTGACGGCGCTGGGCGAAGTGCCATTGCAAGAGCCCCGTGAGTAGCAATCCCAACAGGAGCAACGTCAGCAGGACTACCGCGAGGTAGGTCAACAGAAGCTTGCCGAACAGAGAGCGCGTCAAGGGCGTTCACCGCGTCTGGTGTATTCGAATTTGTAGCCCACACCCCACACAGTGGTGATGGCCCAATTGCGCGGTCCCGTGCCCCGCGAAAGCTTGGCCCGCAGCCTCTTGACGTGCGTGTCCACGGTCCGGGCGTCCCCCGCGTAGTCGTAGCCCCACACGTCCCGCAAGATCTGCTCACGGGTCAGCACCCGTCCCGCGTGGCTGGCCAGGTAATGCAATAGCTCGATCTCGCGCGGGGTCATATCCAAGCGTTCCCCGTCAAGCCGGACCTCGTAGCTGGCGATATCGATGTCCAGGTCACCAAAGGACAGCCTTTCTTCCCGCAAGCGGCGATCTGCACGTCGCAGGACCGCCCGGGCCCGGGCCACCAGCTCCCGTGGGTTGAAGGGTTTGGTGACGTAGTCATCCGCACCCAGCTCCAGCCCGAGGATCACATCCAAGTCCTCCGCCTTGGCGGTGAGCATGATCACCGGCACGTTGGTCTGTCGACGGATGCGCCGACAGACTTCCCACCCATCAATGCGGGGGAGCATGAGATCCAAAATTACCAGATCGGGGCGCAGTTCGCGCACCGCTGCCAGGCCTTCCTGGCCGTCCCCGGCCCGGTGCACCTCGAATCCCTCTTTCTCCAGATACAGCGACACCAGCTCGCACACGTTGGGATCATCGTCTATGACCAGTATCCGGGCTTTTTCGCTCATGGGGTTCCACCGCCCCCTGTTTTCGTTTCCCCAAAACTCGAGTCCTCCCCGGCCTGTCAGTTGCCGGCACCGATCTTGAGCTCGGGAGAACGTACCTCGCCACCTGCAAGGCATGGTATCACGCGGCGTCTGGTTGAGGACACGCAGCCGGGGAGGGAGCACCCTGCTCCCTCCCCGGGCCTTGAGAGTACCTGTCTCAGGATCCGGGCTGCTTGAAGCGACGCCACATATCGCGCAGATGGCGGCACTGCAGCCTTTGCCGCACCTTCCTCAGCGTCTCCAGCTGCTCCTCGGTCAGTAGCTCCCGGGCTTGCTCCCACAGCTCTTGGTGGAGCTCCCTCAACTGCTGGTGCAGTTCTTCCAGCTGCGCCCGGAGGGTCTCGAGACGCTCTTCATCTCGCTGTGGGTTAAGGCTCTCCAACCACATCTCGAGACGGGTTTCCTCAATGTCGTTTCGTAGCTGTTGTATGCGGGGGAGCGCCTCGCGGAAAAGTTCGGCAAGACTTGACCACTGCTCTTCGCTAAGCTGCAAGTGCTGCCACAGCCGTTCGGGGCGCACCGCGGGCAAAGCTCGGTGCCTCAAGAAACCTCGCAGGCGCTCCCTCAGGCCGCAGCGGGGAGCTTCTCGATCGTCCTCCGCCGCGGTGGCCGTCGGGGCCCAGAGGATGCTGCCCACCAGCCCCGCCAGTACCAGCACCGCCACCACTGTGAGATACCGTCGCCGCATCTGTACACCAGCTCCCTTCCCGCGAGTGATGGTCTCTGTGGCCAAGTATAGCCGGTATTTGTAAACAGGATGTGAACTGGAAGGTAACATTCAGGTACTTTCCCCATCGGCAGCAAGCCGCCAGTACCACAACACCGCCACCACGATTATCACCACGCTGGCTGCCTGCGCCACCGACAGCCACGGCAGTATCCGGGGAACCTCGCGGTAGAATTCCACCCCGAACCTGATCACTGAATACCCGGCAGCAAAGGCGAGGAAGGTGCCGCCGCGCGGCTTCAGACGCGGTCCATAATGCCACAGAAGTGCAAACAGTAAAAAGCACAGCGCTGACTCTGCCAGCTGGGTGGGGTGGCGGAGTCCGGGCGCATAATGGGTCAGCACCCCCCACGGTGCCTCGGTGAGGCGACCGTAGCAGCAGCCCTCCAGGTGGCAGCCAATCCGGGTTACCGCCGTGCCCCACGCCACCGCGGGAGCCGCCGCGTCGGCGAGCTTGCCAAAGTGCACGCCGCGGCGCCGGGCGAATAACCATGCCGCCAGCAGTCCCCCTGCCACTCCCCCGTGCATCGACAGCCCGCCCTCCCGCAGGTACAGAATCCGCCAGGGCACCCGAAAGTACCACGGGGTCTCCAGCGCCACGTACATGAGACGCGCGCCCAACAACGCTGCCACACCCACCCACAAGGCCATGTCCACCACCAGCTGCGGCTGGAGCCCCAATTGACGTCCCCGCCGAGCCGCCAGCCAGGTACCGCTGAGGAAACCCAGTGCAAACATGACCGCCCAGCTGTGGATTTCCAGGCCACCTATGCGGAAAGCAATGGGATGCACCGCGTCACCTCCTACCGGGTCACCGCGTCCAGCGGGCCCTGGCCGCGGATCACGATCACCAAACCGTTGGGGGCACAGACGATGGCCTGACCGGGCTCAGATATCCAACCTGTCCGCCAGCACAACCCCAGCGGACAGAATGCGCCGTCAGGCACCAGACGCGCCCGGCCCCCTTCTACTTCGAGCCATGCCCGTCCTCCCGGCAGCTGGAGCGGATAGCGTCTGAGGGGGTCACCGGGACCGCTGACCACCGTCAGCACCTCGGCACCCCGCACCATCACCACAATTGTCCGTCTCCCTCCCGCCTGCGCCGGCCCGGTGCCCATCCACGCTAAGAGCAGGAGGGCGATGAGCACGGCCCCTACCAGGATCGCCATATCCCAGATGGTGATATGTCGCCTGAGTTCCATCATCTTCGCCCTAATGGCACCCCATCAAACGCCTCACCGCTGCCTTCTTCGCCTCCCAGTCCACGCCGCGCTCCAGTGACAGACGCCCTGCGGCCGGGGAACCCGCGCCATGCCAGGTGGCCACCATGTGGTCTCCCGCCACCCAGGCACGCAGAAAATGTAGCAGGGCCAGGCGCTGCCTTCCTTCCCCCGAGGCCCCCATGTATTGTCTCACCCACCGCCCCGTGGGTTCGCTGCACAAATCCTTCCAGCTGGGAGCGGTGATCACGCTGCCCCCCGCGATGTCACCCGCCAACGCCAGCATGCGCCAAAAACCACTGGCCACGTTGAGCTTGGCCACGTTGGACAGCACCTGGTCTGGCAACCAGGGCCCCCCCGGCGGTTGCGGCTGACTTCGATAGATGGCGGCCATGGTACACCCCCGCCAGGTCTCCTGCAAGGTGACCATCTCCACCAGCTGCCAACGCACGTGCGGAGAGCCGGCCACCCCGCTGAGCTCGGCCAGTGCAGCCGCCGCACCGATCACCAGATCGGCAAACCCCACCTTGCAGGCGCCTCCGCAACAGGCCCGGTGCATACGCGCGAAGCGACTGACTAACGGCCCACTCCACCTCACTTCGCCGCAAAGGAAGACCTCATCCCATGGGACAAATACATCCTCAAACACCAACCAGCAGGTGTGCCTGGGGGCGTAATACGGCGGAAAAGGGGCTCCCCCGCCTGGCCGGCCCACCTCGGATTGTACCAGATAGCTCAGGCCGGGGGCGCCTCGGGGCACCGCGAAGGCCACCGCGAACTCCTCCTCGCCCGCGCGCAGGGCTCCGCCGGGCAGCACCAGGTGCCAGTGGGCAGCCACCGCCCCGCTCTGGTGCAACTTCGCACCCCGCACCACGATGCCGTCAGGCCTGCGCTGCACCACCCGGACGTACTGCTCAGGTTGCTGACCGGGCCGGAGCCGCCGGTCGCCCTTGGGATCGGTGAGCCCGGCGCTGATTGCCCAATCCTCCGCCCGAGCCCGTTCGAGGAAGTGCTCCAGCCGCTGGCAGTACTCCCCGCAACCGTCCTCCGCCATTTCCAGGGTAACGCTGGACAGTGCAGTCAAGGCGTCGCAGGCGACGCAGCGGTAGTTACAGGTCCCCAGCTGTCGTGCCAGCTCCTCGGCCATTTCCACGCGTTTGGCCAAATCATCGCGGCTCTGCGGTACGTGCAGCTGACGGCTGTAGGCACCGTCACCCTCGCCGACGGTCAGCAGCGGTGCCAGGGGCCCCTTCCGGGCCAGTCGGTACACTTCCCGCATGGCAGCCACCGCCGGGGCAGTGGCGGGGTGAGATGTGACATCCTCCACCCGCTCGCCTGACCACCAGATGCTCGCCGGCCGGGCCATCAACAGCTCCACGTAACCTTGCTCGTCGGCCAGACCCACGGATTCAGGCCCCCTTCCAGTTTCAGTCCAGCGCCTTGGGAGTGAAACCCGCCTGTCGGATGGCCGCTTCCACCGGCCGGGAGTCGCGGCCGCGGTACGATACGGTTACCTGCTTGGAGGCCAGATCCACCTCCACCCGCTCCACGCCTGCCACTGACTCCACCGCCCGGCGAATGGCCTCGGCACAGTGCTGGCAGGACATATCCTCCACCAGCAAGCGAGATTCGCGCATCGGCAGTTCGTCGCGCAACCGCCTTTCACCTCCCCCGCCGGACGGACCCGCGCAAGGAGGGTTCGCCCGACGCAGTCTTAGGGCATTACCCACCACCGACAGGGAACTCGCCGCCATGGCGGCCGCCGCCACCACCGGATTGAGGAGGCCGGCCGCTGCCAGGGGGATGGCGGCCACGTTGTAGCCCAGGGCAAACAACAGATTCTGTTTCACCACGCGCATCACTCGGCGACTGAGCCAGAGGGCATCAACCACCGCCCCGAGGTCGTCCCGCATCAGGGTGATGTCCGCAGCCTCCACCGCCACGTCGCTGCCCGCACCCAGGGCGATGCCCACCGACGCGGTGGCCAGGGCGGGCGCATCGTTGATTCCATCCCCCACCATGGCCACCGATCCTGCGCTTGCCTGCAGGCGGCGGACCACTCCCGCCTTGTCCTGAGGCAAGACCCGGGCGATGACCTTCGCGATGCCCACCTGACGGGCCACCGCCTCGGCCGCTGGCTCCTCGTCGCCGGTTAGCATCAATACCTGGTACCCCTGGTCCAGCAAATACCTGATGGCCTCCGCCGAACGGGGCTTGACGCGGTCCGCGAGGCCTATGATCCCGGCCGGCGCACCGTCCAGCGCCACGAAGACCGCGGTTCTCCCGTCCTGGGGCCAGGAAAGGGCAAGTTGCCGCAGCGGTTCCACGTCCACCCCTTCGTCCTCCAGCAGCGCGGCATTTCCCACCAGAACCCAGACGCCCCCCACTCGTCCCGCCACCCCTCGTCCGGGTATGGCCCGGAATTCTTCCGCCGGCGCAAGGGCTTCACTTCCCGCGGCGGCCTGTACCACCGCGCGGCCCAAAGGATGCTCCGAGCCTGCCTCCACCGCCGCCGCCATGCGGAGCACCTCCCGGCCGTCGAAACCCGGGAGCGCGGCCACCGCCACCACCTGCGGCTTGCCCTCGGTGATGGTCCCGGTCTTGTCCATGGCCACCGCTTTGACCGAGGCCGCCCTCTCCAGCTGCTCGGCCCCGCGGAACAGCACCCCCAGCTGCGCAGCACGGCCGGTACCCACGATGATGGCGGTGGGAGTGGCCAGGCCGAGAGCGCAGGGGCACGCTATGAGCAGCACCGCCGACATGTTCAGCAGAGACCGCGCCAGGTCGCGACCAGCCCAGTACCACCCCAGGAAGGTGGCAAAGGCCACCACCATGACGGCGGGCACGAAGTACGCGGCCACCCGGTCCGCATAACGCTGGATGGGGGCTTTGGAGGCCTGCGCCTCCTCCACCATGCGCACAATCTGCGCCAGTACGGTGTCCTTGCCGACCCTGGTGGCGCGAAACCGAAAGGCACCGTGGGTGTTGAGGGTCCCCCCTACCACCTCATCCCCCGGGCCCTTGTCCACCGGCAGCGGTTCCCCGGTGAGCATGGACTCGTCCAGGCTGGAGTAGCCTTCCAGGATCTCGCCGTCCACCGGGATGCGATCGCCGGGCCGGACCACCACCACGTCGCCCACCTGCACCTCGGAAAGGGGGATCTCCCGCTCCCCTCCCTCCCGCACCACCCGGGCCGTCTCGGGTCGAAGACGGAGGAGTTCCCTGATGGCCTGCGAAGCCCTGCCTCGGGCCAGGGTCTCCAGGGTCCGCCCCAGCAGGACGAGGCTGATGATCATGGCGGAGGCGTCGTAATAGGTGTGGCCGGGAAGGATGAAAGTCGTGGCCAGGCTGTAGCCGTAAGCCGCCGAGGTGCCCACCGCTATCAGCACGTCCATGTTGGGCATCCCCGCCCGCAGGGAGCGCCAGGCACCGGCATAAAACCGCGCCCCCGCCACGAACTGCACGGGGGTGGCCAGCAGCAGGTCGGGCCAGGGGGGCCGCAACCATGATGGCAGCTCCACCCCCAGCATCCGCGCCAGCATCAACACCACCAGGGGAATGGTGAAGGCAAAGGCAAAGCCCGTGATCCTGAGGTGTGCCCGCCGTTCCAGGTCCCGTGCCCTCTGCTCGCGGTCCCTGGCGTCGACCTCCTGTACCGGCAGCGCCCGGTATCCAAGCCTTTCCAGTGTGCCCTTTATCCTCTCCCAGATCTCCCCCTCATCCCCGCGGTGAACCACCACCGCGGTGTTGGTGGCGAAGTTCACCTCCGCCTTACGCACCTCCTCAACAGCCTGCAGTGCCCTTTCGATGCGCGCTGCGCAGGCCGCGCAGTGCATCCCTCGTATGCCCACCCGCAGAAGCTTTGCCCGCTCCGCCATCTCAGCTCGCTCCCTTCAGCCCGCATTGAGGTATCTCTTCAGTGTCTCCAGCAGCTCGTCGATGATTGTATCCGGGTCATCCTCGCTGCTCAGCCGATGGGCGACGCAGCCGCGCAGGTGAGCGCTCAGCACCAGCAGGGCCACCGTTTTCAGGGCGGAGCAGACCGCCGCCACCTGGGTCAGTATGTCGATACAGTACCGGTCCTCCCGGATCATGCGGGCGATGCCCCGCACCTGTCCTTCTATGCGGCTCAACCTGACCAGCAGATCCTCTTTGTCCCGCAGGGCAGCCCCCGGAGGGGGCTGGCAGTCACTGGTCGGGAACATGCGGCTACCTCCCGTGGGGATACCGTTCCCGGGTATGGTATTTTTCACTTCCAGTATACCACAATGGACGCCTTCACGACATGGAAAGGGGCGGATTGGTCATCCGCCCTCAAGGGGTGCTCTGCCCGCCGGCTCCGGAGGCAGGCCCCGACGGCGAAGGAGAGAGGCCCCCCACACCATCCCCAGCGCCACCCAGGTGGTGGCCACGCCCCAGGCCGCCGCCCGGGAAGGATCCAGCCCGGCGGGCAGGTAGGGATGCCAGCCCCGGGTCCAGTCGAGGAAGTCATTGGCCAGGAGCCACGCAAAACCCACCGCCAGCCCCCGAGCCTCCAAGGGTACCAACGCAGCGTAGAGCACCGCCTCCGCCACCATGCCGGCATGAGACAGCACCAGCAGCCAGTCCTCCAGTACCCACCGGGGGAATTGCTCCCCGATCACCGCCACCGTCCACAGGCCGTACTTGGCACAGGCCAGAAGAGGCCAGGCCGCCCAAGAAGGCCATCTGTGCCCGGCGCGCAGACAGATCAACAGCAAGGTCATCAACAGTACGCTGGTGGGAGAATCAGCCACCAGCGGCCAGCGGGGCCAGGGGGTCACCCCCAGCTGTGCCCGATACCACCAGATCCCATAGGCCGTCCCGGCTGCGTTCACCACCGCCAGCAGACCGAGCCAGGTGCCACCGAGCGCCCAGGCCGCCAGCTGGCGCAGCATGGGCATCCTGGCCCTCATTCGTACCTCAGGGCGCGGATGGGGTCCAGGTTGGCGGCCTTCCATGCCGGATACACCCCAAAGAATATCCCCACCAGGACCGCGAAGCCGAAGGCCAGTGCTGCCGCCTGCACCGACAGGGCGGTGGGCCAGCCGCCGATTTGAGCCACCACCCGAGAGCCAGCCCAGCCGGCTGTAATTCCTATCACACCCCCCATCACGCTGAGGAGGGACGATTCCACCAGGAACTGTTGCAACAGCTGGTTCCGCCGGGCACCCACCGCCTTGCGGATGCCTATCTCCCGGGTCCGCTCGGTGATCGACACCAGCATTATGTTCATGATCCCTATGCCCCCCACCAGCAGCGACACCGCCGCTATGCCCGCCAGCATGATGGTCAGGGTACGGGTGGCCTCGGCCACCGTCTGCAACAGCTGCTCCTGGCTGAACACCCGCACCGTATCCGATCGCCGGTGCTTGGCGGCGAAAATGGCGGTGATTCGCTGCACCACCGCGGAAGGATCGGCGTCATCTGACACCTGGGCATAAATGAGGTTCACCCGTTTGGTGCCCAGCAGTCGCTGAGCGGTGGTGAGAGGAATGAAGATCACGTCGTCCTGGTCCGTTCCCATGGCTTCCCCTTTGCGTTCCATGATACCCACCACGGTGAATGCCTGGCCCTGCAGCAAGATGGTCTCGCCCAGGGGGAGCTTTCCGCCGAACAACTCATCCACCACCGTCTGACCCACCACCGCCACCCGACGACGAGCCTGGATGTCTGTCTGCTGCACGAACCTGCCCACCAGCGGGTAGAAGTCCCTTATGGCAGGCAAGTCGGGCGTCACTCCCTGCACAGTAGTCTCCCAGGTCTCGCGCCCCCACTTGACGGTCACCGTCCTGCTGACCATGGGCATCGCCCGTACCAGTTCGGGCATCCTCTCCACGAGATCCTCGGCATCCTCCGCCAGCAGCGGGGGTCGGCCCGCGGAAGCGATCATTATGAGATTGCTGCCCAATGCCCGTATCTGGGAGGTTATCATTGCTCCCGCCCCCTGCCCCAGCGATATCAGGCAGACCACCGCCCCGACACCGATGATGACGCCCAACATGGTGAGGAACGACCGCAGCTTGTTGGCAGAAAGCGACCGCCAGGCCGCGCGCAGGTTCTCAAGCATCTTTGGCCATCACCTCTTCGCGCCCGTTCCTGTAGTCCCGTTCCACGCGGCCGTCCCGCAGGAGCACCCGTCGCGGCGCTCGCTCGGCGATGGCCGGATCATGTGTCACCACCACCACCGTGACTCCCCGCCGGTTCAGCTCTTCGAACAAGTTCATTATCTCTCCTCCGGAGCGGGAATCGAGGTTACCAGTGGGCTCGTCGGCCAGGATCAGCCGGGGGTCTCCCACCACCGCCCGCGCGATGGCCACCCTCTGCCGCTCACCCCCCGAAAGCTCGGAAGGCAGATGATGTATCCGATCACCGAGACCCACCAGCTCCAGTACTTCCCGCGCCCGTCGCCGCCGTTCGCGCCGGGGCACCCCCCGGTAGAACAAGGGCAGCTCCACGTTGTCCAGGGCGCTGAAGCGCGGGAGCAGGTTGAAGGTCTGGAACACGAACCCCACCCAGCGGTTGCGGAACTCGGACAGCTGGTCGTCGCTGAGCTGCGTCACGTCCCGCCCGCGCCAGAGATAAGTCCCGCTGCTGGGGCGGTCCAGACAACCCAGGATGTTCATCAGGGTGGACTTTCCGGAACCCGAAGGGCCCATGATGGCCAGCATTTCGCCCTCTTCGATTTCCAGGTTGATGTCCTCGAGGGCGCGGACCAGGACCTTTCCCATGCGGTAGACCTTGCCAACTCCCTGCAGACGGATCACATCACCCACCTCCTGGCCGCGGGCGTCGGCCGGGGACCGGCATTCGCGGGAGCCGACCAGGGATCTGCAGACCTGACGGGACATCGGGCGGGGTCAGCAGTACTCGCTGTCCCTCGGTGAGTCCCTGCAACACTTCTACCCAGACGTCGTTGGAAGCACCTAGCTGGACCGTCACCGGGACCGGCCCCTGGCCGTCCTCCAGCACGTAGACCACCTTGCGTCCCCTGATCTCTCGCACTGCCTCCACCGGTATCATGAGCACGTCGGCCTTTCTCTCCAGGAACACGCTGGCGGTACCAGTCATCCCGATGCGCAAACCGTCAACCTCATCGATCAGAAGCTCTACCTGGTAAGTGGTGATCCCCTCCTGCACCGTACCCTCAGGACTGATGGCATGTACCACCGCCTGCAGCTCGCGGTCGGGCAGGGCATCAATGCTAACCGTTGCCTCCTGTCCCACCGCCAGCTTGGGCACATCCAGCTCATCCACCGGGATCACCATGAGCATGCTGGAGACATCGGCAATCTGGGCCACCACCGCGCCGGCACCCACTTGATCGCCCAGCATGACCTTCACAGAGACCACCGTGCCGGCACCGGGGGCGCGCACGACCAGTGATTCCAGATCTTCCACCGCTTCTTCCACCTGACGTTCCGCCTGGAGGACCTTGGCCATCTGTTGCGCCACGTCCGCCTCGGAATAAGCAGGGTTACGGTCCGCTCCCTCCAGCTCTTCCAGCTGCTCCCGCGCCTCCTCCAGATCCCTCCGCGCGGATTCCACCGCCAGCTCCAATTCGGGATTATCCACCCGGCACAGCAGCTGACCTGCCTGCACCCGCTCTCCAGAGGGAACCACCACTTCCAGAACACCTGACGCGGGGGCGCGAATTTCCTCCGAGGCCACCGGCTGCAGGGTTCCGTTGTACTGAACCAGGGTTGGCTCGGTTTCCTCGAAGGGGATGGTCACCACTGCCCTCATACCGTCGCAAAGCTGCCCATCCTTATTGGCCACCCGCACCAGGACTTCGTAGGCTGGTTTCTTGGCCACCTGGCCCACCGGGGCATCTCCCCGTTGGTGCACGGTACCCGCCAGCAGAAGATTCAGCCCGGGAACCCAGACCTGACACTCCTGCCCGGGAGTGAAGTACTCTCGGTGGTCCTCGGTGATGAGGATGCGGGCGTGCATGCTCTCGCGATCCTCCACCACGCCCAGCAGCTCCCCCCCGGTCACCTCGGCGCCGTCCTCCACCTCCCAGCTCAGCTGTCCGGAGCAGGGCGCAGACACGCTCAATCTGGCCCACTCCCGCTCCCTGGCCTCCAGTTTGAGCTCCGCCTGCCGGACCGCCCACCTGGCGGCGTCGATTTCTTCCGCCGACGGAGGCTCGAGCATTTCCTCCAGCAGTTCCCGCTGCTTCTCCAGGGCGCTGACCGCCTGCTCGTAGGTCACTTCCAGGTCGGGGTTGTCGAGTATTATCAGGACGTCCCCCGGCTGGACCTGGCTCCCTACCTCCACCCGTACGGCGGCCACTGTCCCCGGTACCTTGGTCCTGACCGTCCAGCGCTGCAAGGGGGCCAGCACTCCGCTGTTGCTCACGGTCACCTCGAGGTCCCCCCTGCGCACGGGAACGGTGAGGTACTGTTGCGTGGCGGAAGCGCCCGGGTCTGCCCGCCAGTAACGCCACAGCCCCGCTCCCACCAGGACCAGTGCGATCACCACGATCAAGACCACAGCTACTCTCCGCACCGTCTCCCCTCCCCACGCTCTCAGGTTGGCTCATCCGGAAAAGCTTATAGCGCATCATTGTGACAGACTGGTGACGAAACTTTGAACATCCCGCATGGGTCAGCGACTGAGGGCAGGCGCAATGACTTTTACCGGGAACCGATACAAATACGTATTGTATATGGTGATGTTTTTCTCCGGGAACTGGTAGGAGGCCTTCACGGTGACCGCAACTTGCACCTCGAACTCGCCGCTGCGCTCCCACACCACCTCGAATTGCCGGCCAGGGTGGGTCCACGCCTCAACCTTGGTGCAGTACGGCAGATCCCGGGGGAGGTCCACCTCCACCCGATAGCGGGCCGGGAGCCCCACCATCCACTGCCGCGGGCCGTGCACAGTCACCGAGGGTGCGGGCTCAGTGAGGGTCTCCAACTCAAACCGCACCGGCTTGCCCACCCTGGCTTCCGCCTCGCTGACCGTCACCTCCCAGGTCAGGTACCGCAGGACGTGACCGCGATTGTCCACTGACCGCGCCCAGGGGCGGTAGCTGCCCGGCGTCCGATATGTGTGCTCCAGCGTCCACCGCACCACCTCCGGATCGTCCAGCTGGCCAGTGGTGCCATCTCCCAGATCCCAGACCCATCTTTGATGATAGGTGCGCTTCTCCTTCTTGGAGGTGGTCAGACGGCGGGCGGTCTTCACCACCACCGTGGGCACATCGGCGGGCTCCTCCTGGGCGGCAGCCGGTGCCACCAGACGGGGATGGAGTTTGAAGACCGCGCCGGTTCCCGTCGCCGGCGGGTGTTCATGCTCCTCCTTCGAGCCCCCTGGGGATGAGGGCCAGAACTCCACCTCCAGCCTCACCGGGACCTGGACCCCCGGTTGAAACCGCCACCAGTCCTCAGGCACCAGGCGGAAGCCCACCGACACCCGCTCCACCCGGGTCCCGAAATCGAGTACGTCCAGCGCCCAGCTCCACAGGCCTCCCGGCAGCGAGCGGACGGGAGCCGAGCACCGCTGCTGCTCATCCCCCGAGCATTGCTCCGCCCACACCTCCAGCCGCCAGCCCTGGGGTACCGGGTCGCGGTTGTAAAGCATCAGTCGCAACTGCCCGTCGCTCTCGCGCCACTGCCCCGCCTCCACCACCACCCAGCTGGGCCGGTCACCCAGGGCCAGGTACTCCCGACGCACTCTCCACGGTCCCAGCCGCCACGGCCGGGGACGGCGGTCTGGTCGCAAGGTGTCCACCACCGGGCGCTCCTGTTTGAGGGCCCGCAGGACCACCGCCTGGGCGGCCGGAGAACGTGCCAGATGCCAATAGTTCGCGGACCATATCCCACCACACACCCATACTTCGTCTTCCGGTCCCAGGGGGAGGACGGTCTCGGCCAGCTGCAGGGCCAGGTCGTTAGGCCCCACTCCCGCCCACAGGTAGCTCCACGGCGAAAGGGACCTGCCCGCCACCGCCACCCACCGGCGGGGTCCTACTCCCTGGCCATCACCCCACGCCTGGTTGAGCTGGCGCATGAGGATATTGCACGGGATGTGGAGCTTATCAGTGCCTTGCCCAAAGGGTATCTCTTCCGGCAGCAGCCGGGCCAGGGCGGTAGAAGAGCCACCGCAGCCCAGCAACAACTTGCCCCGGTCCGCCACCAACCCCGCGAGGCGGTCCACCGCCCACCGCGCACCCTCGCCGGCCGCCCGCAGTGCCAGGCGGAAGAGGTATTGGGCGACTACCCGCTGCCACGCGCTGCTGCCGTCCGGCAGGCACCAGGCCAGCCAGTCCGCACCCTGAGCGGAGAGGGACTCGCCGATAGCGCGATAATGGCCCATCACCAGCCCGCAAAGCCGGTAGTATCCCAGGGCGGTGTGCACCTCCTCCGCCACCGGCTCCCGGGGAAGTCCTCCCAGCGGCCCCGGCAGCGGATCCCGGGCAGACTGCAGCCACTCCTCCAGGAACGGACCATGGTGCTCAAGAAGCCACCCCTGAAAAGAACGGAGGCGCCAGTCCCAGCGGTGGTGAAAACGCGACTGCACAAATTCCCCGTAGAGGGCACTCCCGCGGTCGGCCGCGCTCTCCAGCTCCCGTCGGATGTGGGGAGGTGTCCCCGCGGGTCCTTCGGCAATCATCTCCGCCAGCCTGACTAAGAATGCCAGCCAGGATCCGCGGTTGGGAGGTCCCAGCATGATGACGGTATCCACCAGATCCTCCGGATGATCCAGCGCCGCCCAGTACCGCACCGCCACCGAGGTGAGTCCGTGACAAATGATGTCCAGCTTGCCGCCACCCGCCCGATTGCCGATCTCTCTCAGTGCATCATCCAGCCAGGAGGTGGCAAGGGAGATGGGATCGGGATCCGGCAGTTCCGTACAGTCCAGGATGAACAGATCCTCGCCCGGCCGGTAGCCCTCCCGGCACAGCAGGCCCAGCAGTCCTGATGGTTCCTCATCGGCCAGCGAACCCCAATACTGTTCCTCCCCCGGTCCCTTGAGCACCACCACCGGCCCGGCCGCACGAGCTACCATCGCATTGCTCAAGACGGCCGTCGCGGTGAGGATAACCACCGCCAACCTACTCACGGCGTGATCCACCTACCGGCCGGCACGATCTGCTGGCGCCTGTAGCATCCCCAATGGATCACCCGCACGCACATCATGGGCAGCCGCTCGGCCAGGGCTTCCTGGAGCAGATAATCCCACGAGGGCCCCGGGGCGGCGGTGATGACCTCCTGGGGGCGGCGCACCGCCAGCAGCTGCCAGCACTCCCCAGGGCGCACCAGGATGGCCTGGCCGAAAATTTGTCCCTGGACGGTGCCATCGCGCCGGATCCGCGCCAGCTCCAGGACCGGTGGGGGGTCCTCCTCCGACAGGGGGGTGAGGTTGACCCGCAGGGGAAGCCTCCGCAGCCACCGTAGCTCAGCATCGGCGATGACCCCGGACACCTCGGCCACCCGCACCACTCCCACCCGGCAACCCGGGGGCGGGCACTCCCAGCCCGGGGCGAGATACACCTGCTGACCGTCGGGGTCGGGCTCCAGAGGTAAGTCCACGGGTCTGGCCCCGTTGACGGCCTGATCGCTCACCTCCCAGATGCAAAGTATGACTAGGGAATCGGGACACCACGGCCGCCACCACCAGGCCAAACCGACAACCGCCAGGAATCCGATCACTACCAACAACTTACGGGACAGCAAGAACGGGCATCCCTCCTTTGGCAAATAATGGCAGGGATGCCTTCGACGTCCTCCAGCTTAATTCCTGTTTTTTCCATCTCGGCTCACAGAAACCTCCTGGCCTGCCGCAATATGTCGAGATTGCTCGGGTACCCGCAGGTGGCCAGGGCCTGTTCCCAGGAAAGCCAGTGGGCCTCCTGGACTTCGCCGGGAGCGGGTCGCGGCGGCTCCGGCCCTGGCAGCACCAACAGGTAATAGATGACCTCCTTGTGCACCGGGCTGCCGTCCTGCTCGAAACGGTAACGCACCCGGCCCAGATACGCCTTAGGCCGGCCGGTGAGACCCAGCTCCTCCCGCACCTCGCGCAGGGCCGCGGCCAGGTAGGATTCTCCCTCCTCCACCACCCCTTTGGGGAGGGTCCAGTAGCCGAAACGGTCCTTCATCATCAGCACGCGTCCATCCTCGGTGGCCAGCACTGCACCCGCCGACACCACATCAGGTCGCTCGCCCCCGCCGGCCCGGCCCAGCCATCCGGCATGAATCAGGCCCGCCAGCTGCTCTCCCGACCACCTCAACAGATGCGCTGCGTTCTCCATCAACTCCCGCGGATGGGCCGGGCCCCGGGCGAGGGAAAAGGCCGCCCAGGCCCCCAGCTGCTCGGGGCGGAAGTGGAGGTCGGCCATCTGTCCCGCCACCAACACCAGGGGCACCGCCTCTTCCATGGCCGCCTCCGCCACCGCGCGGACCACCTTCCCCCGCTCCGTTTGGGGGTCCACCCGGCCCTCGCCGGTGACCGCAAGGTCCGCTCCCCGCATCCAGCCCCGCAGCCCCACCAGGTCGGAGATCAGCTGCGCCCCCGGAACCAGCCGGGCACCCAGGGCCAGGAAGGCAGCTCCCAGGCCGCCCGCCGCCCCCGCCCCCGGGGCATGACGCACAGGCCTGCCACAGGATGCCTCCAGTATGTCCGCGTAGCGCTCCAACGCCTCGGCCAGACGGGCCACTTCTTCCTCGTCAGCCCCCTTCTGAGGGGCGAAGACGGGTGCCGCTCCCTCCGGCCCCACCAGAGGATTGTCCACATCCACCGCTACCTGGAGGTCGACCTCATGCCACCGCTCGGCAATGTCGCCCCATTGCAGGCGCCTGAGCATGCACAGCCCTCTCCCCCCGGGAGGAACCGGGTTGCCTTCGGCATCCTCTGCCCTCACCCCCAGCGCCTGCAGCATGCCCAGACCGCCATCGCAGGTGGCCGAACCCCCCAGACCCACCAGGATCCGCCGTGGTCCCAGGCTTGCGGCCGCTTTCAGCAGCTCTCCCACCCCAAAGGTGCTGGCACGCATCACGTCGCGCCGCGGCGGCGGTACCAAACTCAGGCCCGCCGCGCTGGCCATCTCCAACACCGCGGTGCGCCCGCCTTCCAGCAAAGCCACCGTGGCCACCACCTGCTCCCCCATGGGGCCGGTGACCGGAACCTTCCTGAGCTCACCCCCCAGGGCTCGAAGCAGTACCGCGGTGGTCCCCTCGCCCCCGTCCGCCATGGGCACCTCCACCACCTCCAGGGCGGGCCACCCCCTCCGCAGGCCCTCGGCCAGAGCTGCCGCCGCCTCGATCGCCCCAATGCTCTCTTTGAAGGAATCGGGAGCCACCACCACTCTCATCCGGATAACACCCCCCGCACAGCCGGTACCATCCGCCCTGTGACATTCTGCCCGAGGCTCCGGCCCTCCTACCTAGGGGAGGATTTGCTGCCACCACGTGGAAAGCTACCGGCGCAGCCGGCCAGCGAGGGGAGAGCCTTTGGAGTCCATCCGCAAGCTCAGATCACGAATCGTGGAGAACGTGCGCCGGGTGCTGGTGGGCCGCGACAAGCCGGTGGAACTGGTGCTGATCGCCCTGCTGGCCCAGGGACACGTGCTCATAGAGGACGTGCCGGGGGTGGGAAAGACCACCCTGGTGCGGGCTTTGGCAAAATCGGTGGGCTGCGAATTCCGCCGGATACAATTCACCCCCGACCTGCTCCCGTCCGACGTGACGGGGGTTTCGGTGTATGACCAGCGGACGGGCTCGTTTCAGTTCCGCCCCGGCCCCATCATGGCCAACATCGTCCTGGCCGATGAGATAAACCGCACTTCCCCCAAGACGCAGGCCAGCCTGCTGGAGTGCATGCAGGAGCGCCAGGTGACGGTGGACGGGATAACCTATCCTTTGCCCGAACCCTTCATGGTGCTGGCCACGCAAAACCCGGTGGAGTACGAGGGGACCTTCCCCCTGCCGGAAGCCCAGCTGGACCGTTTCATGCTCCAGGTCTCACTGGGTTACCCCAACCTGGTGGAGGAAGCGGAAATGCTCACCAGATTCAGCGCCGCGGATCCTCTGGAGGAGTTGCAGCCGGTGGCCACCGCCCAGGACATCCTGGAGGCCCAGCAAGCGGTGCGTCGGGTGCGGGCAAATAGAGCGGTCAGAGAGTACGTCGCCCGGGTAGTCCACTCCACCCGGCATCACCCCCAGGTGCACCTGGGGGCAAGCCCCCGGGCCACCCTCGCCCTCTTCCGCGCCTGTCAGGCCCTGGCCGCCAGTCGCGGACGCAGCTACATCATCCCCGACGATGTCAAATTTCTGGCACCGGCAGTGCTAGCTCACCGCCTGCTGCTACGCCCTGAGGCGCGATTGGAGGAAGCCACCGGGCACTCGGTGATACAGTCAGTGTTGAACCAGGTCCCGGTTCCGGTGGGAGATGTGGATGATACGCCTGGCGGACCGTAGCTTTTGCCTCCTCTTGCTGGCTTCCTTCATCTTCGCCCGCACGGTGGGCGGCGAGCTCCCCCACTACATCTTCTACTGCCTGGCATTGCTGATGACATCCAGCTACCTGTGGGTGCGCCACCTGGTGCCGCGCCTGACCTGCACCCTGACCCCCGACCGGCGAACCCTTGCCGCTGGGGAGGACTTGCAGGTGCGGGTTTGGCTGTACAACGAGGGCATGCTGCCTGCGCCCCTGGTGGAGATCGAAGACCTGACGGCGCCTAACTTGGCCGACGATTCCCCCCGACGGCAGTTGCGGTCCCTGGGACCGGCCCGCAGTGCGGTGACCTCCTACCGTATCACCGCTCTGCGCAGAGGTCACCACCAGCTGGGGCCGGTGCGGGCGAAGGTGTACGACCCCCTGGGGATCTTCGTGGCCGAGGTGAAGTTCCAGGAGTCGGGCTGGCTCCGCGTGCATCCCCCGCTGAGGCGGCTTGAGACCATGGACATTCCGGGGGTAGAACCCCTGGGCAGGGTGCGCACCCGGCGGCGGGGATGGGAGGATCCCACCAGCGTGGCCGACCTCCGCCCTTACCTCCCCGGTGACCCCCCTCGCCACATCCACTGGAAGGTCACCGCCCACCGGGGTGAGATCTACCTCAAACAGTTCGAGCTGTCCACCAGCACCGTGCTGTACCTGGTGCCAGACCTTCAATCCCGGGTGCACGCCGGCGAGGGCCCCGACAGCACCGAGGAACGAATGGTGGAAGCCGCACTGGCCATCGCCTATTACGCCCTGCGGAAGGGCATGCCAGTGGGTCTGGCCGCCCACGGGCGGGAGCGAATGGCGCTTCCTCCGGCCAAGGGATTGAGACGGCTGGGGGATCTGCTGGAGGCCTTCACCGCCCTTCGCGCCGACGGCGAGGTCCCGCTGGGATCCATCCTTAGCGACGAGCTGCGGACGGTGCCCCCCCGTTGCACGGTGATTGCCCTCACCCCGGTGTGCGACCGGGACACCGCACTGGGTCTGGCCACACTGATGCGGCGGGGAATCGCCGCCGGCCTGGTGCACCTGCCCGCTTGGAGCTACGATGGGCGGAGAGCGCCATCGCAGGAAGAAGAGCGCCACCTGCAGCGGCTGCGGCGGCTGGGGGCGAGGATATGGTCGCTGCCGCGGGAGGCCTCCTTGGCGGCTGCTCTCGGGGGTGAGGGGATTGTCCGACGGGCGTGAGCGCACCGGCCGGCTGCTGGCCCGGTCACTGGGTTGGGTCACCACCCTCATCGTGGCGCGCTCTCTGGCCCACGCCCTGAGCGTTCAGCCCACCCGGTGGTTGTACGGTGCGATCCTCGGGATGTCCCTCCTCGCCTGGGCGGTGGTCAGCTTCCGCGTCGCGCGGGTGACGGCGGTGGCCCTCGGGGGCGGGCTCCTGGCAGCGGCGCTGTGGAAACGGCCCCAGTGGCTGGTGGCATCCTGGAAGTTGGTGCTGGATTGCGGGAATTTCCTGGGTGCCTGGCTGGCTCAGGCGGATCCCCAGCTGACAGTTCCCGTGGGGTACGCGCTGCTGATTGCCGCCAGCGGCCTCCTGGGGGCAGTGAATATCACCCTCGCCGACCGCGGCCGGCCGGCGGCCGTGCTGCTGGTGGGAGCGGTGATCCTGTCCGTGGAGTGGCTGCTGTATGTGGACCGGGCCCTGTTCTACCTCAGCGCGCTGCTGGTTCCCTGCGCCCTCCTCCAGGCAGTGACCCTTCACCGGCGCCGGGGGCTCAGATTGGCCACCGTCGGGATGGGCAACATTGATCTGTCCTGGCAGCACCTGGTGTGGGTGCTGGCCCTGGCCCTGTGCATCGCGGCGGTGGCGCACCTCCTGCCGCACCGCATCGCACCGTGGAGATGGGACGCGCTGAACGAATGGATCACCGATGTCTTCCCCGTGCTGGAGCGGCTGCGGGGGGGAGGGGTCGGAGGGCCAGGGATGTTCGGCTACCGCCTGCGGCACTCCGGGTACGGCACCGGAACCAAATTGGGTGGCCCCATCAGTCCCCGGCCAGGGGTGGCATTGCGGGTGGAGGTCCGGGGGAGCTGGCTGCCCGAGGTGCTTTATCTGCGGGGCACCGTCTCCAGCACCTACACGGGCAGTCAGTGGCTCACCACCGCGGGCGGCACGGAAACGGTACAACCCGGGGAGCTCCTTCCTTCCCGCATACCCTCCCACGTCCCGGTGGCCTACATCTCGCAGCGGGTCACCTTCCGCGAACTGGAGACGGTCAGCCTGTTTTGCGCGGGAGAGCCAGCCACCTTCCGCATCGCGGGAGCAACCCTCCTCCGGGACCGGGAGGGGAACATATTCCTGCGGCGCCTGCCCGCTGCTGGCTTCAGCTACCGAGTTCTGTCGCGCTGGCCGCTCCCCGATGAAAGGGCACTTCGCCAAGGGCCCGCCGCCGAGCCGCCGCCCGATCTGGCCGCACAGCTGAGCCTTCCTGATACCGTCACTGCGAGGACCCGCCGGCTGGCGCAGGCCATTTGTGCCTCCCACCCCACGCCATGGGAAAAGGCGGTAGCCCTGGAACAGTACCTCCGGGCCCTCCCCTACGAGACGCAGGTTCCGGCACCGGAACCGGGACGGGACTTCGTCGACCACTTCCTCTTCACCCTGCGGCGGGGGTACTGTGCGCACCACTCCAGCGCCCTGGCGGTAATGCTGCGACTGGTAGGCATACCCTCCCGATGGGTCCAGGGCTTCGCGGTTCCCATCCCCCCGCAGGTGCGCGAGGCAGGAGGAGGAGTGCTGGAGGTACACCATCACCATGCCCACGCCTGGGTGGAAGCCTGGATGCCAAATTTCGGCTGGGTGCTACTGGAGCCCACGCCCACCCAGCCCATTCCCTGGCGCCACGCCGGCCGGGCCGCTGTCCCCAGCTCCGGGCGGGAGCCGGCTGAAGAGACAGCACTGCCCGGCGCCTGGAGGGAAGAATTGGAGCTGTTCCATGAGCCCGAGCTAACAATGCCCCCGACTCCCAGCGCCTCTCCCCTCCGGTGGCCTCAGATTGCCGCGGCGATCGCGGTGGCGGTTGTTGGACTGAAGGTAGGCGTCTCGGTTGCTGCCAGTTGGTGGCGGTGGCGCCATCTGGCCGCCGGACCGGGGGATCTTTTCTGGGCCTGGCGGCAGCTGGAACGGCTCTGCGGCCAGTTCGGTCTGGGGAGACGACCCGCGGAGACCCTGCGGCAGTTCGCCGCCCGCCTCGAAGATCACCTGGCCGAGCCGTCGCGCCTGCAAGGACTGGTACGGGAGCTGGAAGAGGTGGCGTACGGAGGAGGCCAACCGCCCGCCCGACTGCTGCGCGAGGTGCGGTGGCTGTACGCATCCGTCGCCGTCGCCCTGCGGCGCCGGCACGGGTGGCCAAGATACCTCTGGAGGCGCTGGCTGACCATCTGAAGCTCAGCAGATCCTAGGCAGCGGCTCCCCGGTGACGAGGTGCAACTCCCGGGTGCCGCCCAGCGCGGTCTTCAGCAGAACCCGGCCGCTTCCCTCCCGCACCTCGCCCACGCAGCTGGCCCTTTGCCCCTCGGGAAGCTGCCGCCAGGCCTGGAGTATGGCGTCTGCTGCCTCGGGGGCCGCTACCGCTACCAGCTTCCCCTCGCTGGCCAGGTACAGCAGGTCCAGTCCCAGAAGCTCGGCCACCGCCGCCGCCGCCGGATCTGTCGGTAGGGCTTCTTCCTCCACCAACAGGTCGCACCGGCCCGCTTCGGCCAGCTCCTTCAGCACCGTTGCCAGTCCCCCGCGGGTGGGATCGCGCATCACCTTCAGGCCGGGGGCAAACCGCCGCGCTGCCCCAGCCAGGCGGTGAACCGGCCCGCAGTCGCTCGCCAACGTCGCCTCGCCCTCCAGCAGCCGGTGACGCGCGGCCAGTACCGCCACCCCGTGGTCGCCTATGGTCCCGGAGACCAGGATCCGGTCCCCCGGGGATATGCGCTCTGGCCGCAGGTCAGTGCCCGGAGGGATGTGCCCCACCCCCGAGGTGGTCACGTACAGCCCGTCCGCCATTCCCCGGGGGACCACCTTGGTGTCACCGGCTACCAGGCGGACTCCTACACGACGGGTGGCCTGTGCCATGGAGGCTACGATGCGCTCCAGGTCCGCCAGCCTCAGCCCCTCCTCCAGAACGAAAGAAGCGGTGAGGAAGAGGGGATCAGCTCCCAGGCAGCACAGATCGTTCACCGTACCGTACACGCTGAGGCAACCGATGTCGCCGCCGGGGAAGAACAGAGGGGACACCACGAAGGCATCTGTGGTGAGGACCAGGCACGGGCCGGGAAAGTCCACCCGGGCCGAATCCTCGAGGCGGCGCAGCGCCGGATCGTCGAGGTACTTGAGGAACACCTCCCTGAGAAGCTCTCGGGTGGCGAGGCCGCCATCGCCGTGGGCCAGGCTAACCACGCCTTCCAACCAGCTCCCCTCCCCTCTCGTAGCGGTAATAGGCCTGGCACGAGCCTTCCGACGAAACCATGCACGGGCCGCGGGGAGCGCCGGGGGTACACCCGTTGCCGAAGAGGGGACACTCGGGGGGAATGATGCGACCCAATAGTACCTCCCCACACCTGCATCCCGGCGCCGGCATGCTCTCCTCGGGCACGATGCCGAACCGTCGCGCCGCATCCACTGCGGAGTACTCCTCCCGCAAAACTAGCCCGCTATCGGGAACCACTCCCAACCCCCGCCAACGGGCGGGGGCGGGCCGGAACACTTCCTCCAGCAGGGCCCGCGCCCGAGGATTTCCCTGCGGGCGGACGGCGCGCCGGTAGCAGTTGTACACCGCGGGGTGGCCCGCCTTCGCCGCCCTCACCAGGGTGATCAGCGCACCGAGGATGTCCAGGGGCTCGAAACCGGCCACCGCTGCCGGGAGGGCGAATTCGCGCGACAGGAACTCGAAAGCCCGACTCCCGATCACCGTGCTCACGTGTCCCGGAAGCAGGAGCCCCCTGAGCGCGGCCCTCCCTGGCGACAGTAACGCCTGCAACGCCGGAGGGATCAGCTTGTGCAGCGAGACCATGCTGAAGTTGGACACCCCGCGCTCCACCGCCCGGCGGGCGGCCAGGGCAGCACCGGGGGCGGTGGTCTCAAACCCCACCGCCACCAGCACCACCTCACGCTCCCGCCGTTGCTGGGCCAACTTCAGCCCTTCCAGGGCAGAATATACCACCCGCACGTCCGCTCCCGCGGCCCGCGCCTCGGCCAGGCTCCCCGCTGACGACGGAACGCGCAGCATGTCCCCGTAGGTGGCCACGGTCACCCGCTCCGTTTTCGCCAGTCGGACCACCGCCGCCAGATCCGAGTCGTCGGTGACGCATACCGGACACCCCGGCCCGCTGCGCAGTTCCAATGGCCTGATCAGGGAGCGCAGCCCGGCGCGCGAGACCGCCACCGTGTGCGTCCCACACACCTCCATCATCAGCATGGGCTCGTCGCCCACCAACTCCCGCAGGTGCGCCAGCAGGCGACGTCCCAGCTGAGGATCGGAGAAAGCCTCAAAGATGTTCGACGGCACGGCGCCACTCCTCCAATGACCGACGGGCCTCCTCCTCGTCCAGCACCTGTAGCGCGAAGCCCGCGTGCACCAGCACCCAATCCCCCACCCGCACTTGTGGTACCAGCGTCAGGTCAACCCGCACCTCTCCCGCTGCCGTCCTCACCCATCCAGTGCTGCCCTGGATCCTCGCCACCTGGACGGGCACCGCTAGACACATGACGCACACCTCCAACTGGCTACCACCGCCTGCCCCAGGCTCAGGCCCCCGTCGTTGGGGGGTACCCTCCTGGGCGTGAGCACCTCCCATCCGTCCCCCTCCAGCAGGGCGGCAGTCTCCTCCAACAACCGCGGATTCTGGTAGCAGCCCCCGCTGAGGGCCACCACGCCGGGCCAGCCCGCCGCCCGGGCCGAGCGAAGGAGGCGCAGCGTCGCGTGTGCCACCGTGCTGTGAAATCTGGCCGACACCTCCCGCGGGTCCCTGCCCGCCCGTACGTCCGCCAGGATGGCGGCCAGCATGGGGGAAGGGTCTATGACCCCGTGGTCCACCCGGATGGGATAGGGATCTCCTCCCTCCTCCGCCAGCTCACCCAGCTCGGCCGCCGCTTGCCCTTCGTAGGTGCTCTCCCAGCATACCCCCACCATGGCCGAGACGCAGTCAAACAGGCGGCCGAGGCTCGAAGCCCAGACGATGCGGAGATCCTCCTTGAGCATCCGGTAGCCCCACCAAATCTGCCGGGCCACCCTCGGGTAGACCTCGGCCAGGCAGCGCACGGCGTCCTCGCCCAGGAAATGACCCAGACAGGCCCCCGCCAGCACCAGGGGACGTCTGATGGCCCCCTCGCCCCCCGGGAGGGGCAGGTATGCGAGGTGGCCAAACCGTTTCACTTCCCGGTAGTCGCCCACCAGGAATTCAAACCCCCAAATCCGGCCATCGGCCCCATAGCCGGTGCCATCTGCCGCCACCCCCACCGCCGGCCCCTCCAGCCCCCACTCCGCCCAGCACGAGGCAACGTGGGCGTGATGGTGCTGCACCGGCACGCACCTCAACCCCAGGGATTCCGCCAGCCGGCGCGACGCGTAACCGGGATGGGGATCGTGGGCGCAAACGGCGGGACGGAAACGGAATAGCTGGCAGAAGCCGTGGAAGGCATCGCGCCAGGCCTCCTGGGCTTCAAGGTAGTCCAGGTCCCCCAGGTGCTGACTCAGTACCGCCTCCCCCTCCTGCAGGATGCAGAAGGTGTTCTTCAGATCTCCCCCCACCCCCACCACCGGTGGGGCATCCCGCGGCGAGGGCACTGTGATGGGTTCCGGCACCCAGCCCCGGGAGCGCCGGTAAAACAGGGAACCTCTGGAGGTCAGCCTCAGCACCGAGTCGTCGCAGCGGTTCTTGATTGGCCGGTCATGCAGCAAGAAGAGATCGGCCAGTCCTCCCAGTTCCCGCAGTGCCTGGTGGTTGTCGATGCACAGGGGCAGACCCCGCGGGTTGCCGGAAGTCATCACCAGGGCGTCGCAGCCGCCCTCAAACAGGAGGAGATGCAGCGGGGTATATGGCAGCATGGCACCCACCGTCCTCAACCCGGGGGCAATGCCCGGCGCGAGGCAGCTTCCGGGCTTGCGCCGCAACAGCACGATGGGGGCCCGGGCGCTCTGCAGTAACCCCGCCTCCTCGTCGGCGATCACGCAGTATCTGCGCACCGCTTGGAGATCCCGGAACATGACCGCCAGGGGCTTCGCCGGCCGCCTCTTGCGCCCCCGCAGCTTGGCCACCGCCCGCTCATCGCGAGCATCGCACGCCAGGTGAAAGCCTCCCAGTCCCTTCACCGCCACCACCCCGCCGGCGGCAATGGCACGGTGAAAGTGCTCCTCCCACCTCCCCGGGAGTTCCGTCCCGTCCGGCTTGGCCGCCCAAACCCGGGGGCCACACCGGGGGCACGCGTTGGGCTGAGCGTGAAAGCGCCGGTCAGCGGGCTTGGAACACTCCTCAGCACAGAGGGAACACATGGGGAAGCGTTTCATGGTGGTCCTCGAGCGGTCATAGGGCATCGCCTCGATGATGGTGAAGCGCGGCCCGCAGTCGGTGCAGTTGATGAAGGGGTACCGGTAACGGCGGTCGCCCGGGTCGCGGAGCTCACCTCGGCAGGAATCGCAGGTGGCAACATCGGGGGGTACCGCGGGCCTCGCCCTTGAGGCCCCGGCAGAAGACACGATATGAAACCCCTGCTCCCCGCGCGGGGCGGTCTCCTCCCAGCTCAGGTCCTGGACTCGTGCCAGGGGCGGGACCTCCCGGGGCAGCCTGCGCAGAAAGGCTTTCAAGGCTTCCGGGGTTCCTTCCGCTTCGATGTGCACGCCGTCCGGGGTGTTTCGCACCCAGCCGCTCAGCCCCAGCTCAACGGCGAGGCGATAAACAAAAGGCCGGAACCCGACCCCCTGCACGGTCCCCCGTACTTGAACGCGATAGCGTCTTATCTCGCCGATACATCCATCCTGGCGCGAAGCCATGCTATCCATTCGTCAACGCCTTCCTCCGTCCGGCAGGACATCCGGATCCATTCCAGCGCCGGATTCAGTGCCTCCAGGTCCCGCGCGAGCACATCCCAGTCGAAATCGCACGCTTCCGCCAGGTCGGTCTTGTTCACCACCAGGAGGTCCGCTTTCCGCACCACCAGCGGATACTTGGCCAGCTTGTCGTGGCCTTCCGGCACGCTCAGCATCATCACCCGGTAGGATTCCCCCAGATCCCACCCCGCCGGACATATGAGGTTGCCCACGTTCTCAATGGCCAGCAGATCGATCTCCCCCAGTGGCAGCTCTTCCAGCGCCGCCGAAACCATGGAAGCATCCAGATGGCAGGCAGTCCCGGTATTGATCTGTACCACTGGAATCCCGAAGCGCTCCAGCCGGGCCGCATCTCGATCGGTGGCCAGATCGCCTTCGATCACCGCCATCCGCACGCCAGGACCCAAACGGCGACAGGTGACCTCTAGCAGGCTGGTCTTTCCGGCCCCCGGGGAGCTGATGAGGTTAAGGCATAAGATCCCGCGGGACCGCAGGAGCTCGCGGTTGCTGCGGGCAATCCGATCGTTGGCCTTCAGCAGGTCCTGTCCCACCTTGATTCGAATCACGCCGTTACTCCCCTTCATACCAGTCGAGCCTGATCTCGTCGCTTCCCTCCAGCTCCACCCCGAACTGCTGACATTGAGGGCAGCGGTACTGCCACCACGAGGCGGTGAACTCGTGCCGACAATGGCGACACCGTGCCCGTGCCGGCTCCACCTCGATTTCCAGTTGCGCCGCCTCGGTCCGGTCGTCCTGTGTCTTCAGGACATCGAAGGCGAAGTGCAAGGCTCGGGGATCGGCGCAGGACAAAGCCCCCATCACTACCCTCACCCGCCCGATGCGGCGGATGCCGCGCTCATCGGCGCTGTCACGCAGGGCATCGAGGAGTGCCCCGGCCAGGGCCAGCTCGTGCACCGTCCCTCACCTCCGGCCGGCCACCCGCGCCAGCACATCCACCAGTCGACTGGCCGCCCGCGCCACGTACTCGGTGGTCCCCTCCCCCCACCCTAGGTCGACCGCCTGCACGGCGAGGATGGCCGCCCGGCGACCCCGCGTACGGAGCAGCTGGACCAGCAAACCCAGCGGCAACCGGTGGGTGGACAGCTCCGTGGCATAGCAGGCGCCCTCATCGAGGAGGCGCACCGCACCCGGCTGCAGCCCCATCTCCCCCGCATCCACCAGCAGGACGTGGGTGGCACCGATCTCCTCTGCGGCATCAAGACACCGCTCGGGGGCGGTCCCACAGTCCAGGCAGACCCAGCCCTGGGGAAGCCGCCCCACCAGCTCTTGAACCACTTTGGCACCCACCCCGTCATCCCGACGGAACGGGTTTCCCACCCCACATATCAGAACGCACTTCCAGCCGCGAAGCAGTGACTCCAGCTCACTTTCAAGCCGAGCCCATCCCAACCTAGCGTCTCACCAACTCCACGTAGTGTGCGGCGCACGATATGCAGGGATCGTAGGCCCGGGCTATCATCTCCAGGTACTTCGTCAGCTGCACATCATCAGCTTCCTCGTGCATTCTGGTAACGCAGTTACGGAAATCCTTTTCGATGTTGGCCTGGTTCTGTGCCGTGGGCGTGACCACGTTGGCCTTGACCACCCGGCCTTCGTCGTCCAACTCGTACTCATGATACAGTGTTCCCCGCGGCACCTCCGTCCCAGCAATACCCACGCCCGCCTTGGGACGGACCTCGACCGGGGGCTCCTGCTTGAGACCCCGCCGGAAAAGATCCTCGATGATATCGATGGCCCGCTCGAAGGAATAGAGCGTTTCCACCGCCTGCGCCAGGTTGTTGTGCAGGCTGTTGTCGGACGGTATGCTGATGCCCGACTGCTCCAGGGCCCGAGCTGCCCGCGGGGTGAGGGTGCTGGCGAACAGATTGACTCTGGCCAGAGCGCCCACCATGAACGGCTGCCCTCCAGGCAGGCTCTGCTTGGCAGACGTGTACGGGAGGACCTTTTCCTCGCATACCTGCCGATAATCCTTCATCGCTATGACCCGGCCATCTGAGCACGCGATGCTGGAGCCAAAATAACTGAACAGATCCCCGTCCGGCTTCACCGCGTAGAACACGGTGGGCGCCTTGGTGAAGCTGGGGTAGTCCAACCCGGCAAACAGGGACACCGTCTCCTCCGCCGCCGGCAGGTATTCCTGGAGGCGGTCATGGAGCGTCCGCAGCTGATCCGCGCTCGGCACCTGGCCGAATCCACCCACCACTGGATTCTCCCCGTGAATTGGACGTCCCGAGCAGACCTCCTGGATGTCATTGGCCAGTTTCTTCATCTGCAACGCCCTCTCCACCACCGGTCCGTGATCGGAGACCATGGCGATGGCGCTGGGATACCCGAGGTAGTCGGGCAGGGCCAGGAAGTAGAGGTGTAACACGTGGCTTTCGATGAACATGCCGTGGTAGTAAAGTTCCCGCAGCAGCTTGGTCTGTTCGGTTACCTCCACCCCCAGAGCATCCTCCAGGGCCATGATGGAGGTTATCTTGTGCCCCGCCGAGCATATGGCGCATATTCTCGCCATCACGCTATGGACTTGGTCGTACTTCCTCCCCAAAGCAACCGCCTCGAAGAAGCGGGGCCCCTCGAATATGCTAAACTGCAGCTCAGATATCTTACCGTCTTCGATCTCCACCTTGATTCGCCCGTGACCCTCCACGCGGCTCAGGTGGTCCACCCGTATCTTCCTGGTCACCCCGCTCACCTCCTCACAGCTTCTCCTTCAGCTCGGTTGCATAAGCAAAGGTCCGTAGTGCTCGCTTGATGTCTTCCTCCGCATAGCCCTTCTCAAGCAGGATGCTGTACTCAGACGCGGTGTTGGCCTCTTCCACCGGACCGCGGCAGCCCCTGCACGCCACCCCGTGAGACGGACAGCGCGCGTCACACCCCGCCCGGGTGACCGGGCCCAGACACATGTCACCGCGTTCCTTGAGCAGACAGAGGTTTTCCTTGTACTTGCACTCCAGACATACCGGGTAGGTGGGGATCAGGGGCGTATCGCCCCGTAACAAAGAGGCAATGCCCGAAATGATCTCCGATTTCTCAATCGGACAACCCGGGATCTGCAGCTCCACCTTCACCACTTCGTGCAACGCCGCCACCTTGCGGGCCTCGTAGAAGTTCTCCTTGGTCCCGTACACGATCTGGAGCAGATCTTCGCGCTCACGATCGTTGGCAGCAGCCTGGATACCGCCGAAGCAGGCACAGCTGCCAATGGCCACCAGTATTCCCGACTTGCTCCGTATTTCTTTCAGGTAGTGCTCATCCTCCCGGGTGACCACCGAGCCTTCGACGAAGGCCACGTCGAACTCAGTCTCCTCGTTGTTGGACTGTGCCATGACGAAGGATTTCAGATCCACCGCCCCGACGATATCCAACAGCTCGTCTTCGCAGTTGATTATGGCCAGCTGGCATCCAGCGCAGCCCGTCAGCCCAAATATGCCAACTTTGGGTTTGGACACCGCGCTCACCCCTCCCTATATCATCTCAGGCAGCTTCATGGCGTCCCAGTAGGTGAAGATGGGGCCATGAATGCACGTGTACTTGTCACCGATCATGCAGTGAGCGCACTTCCCTACGCCGCACTTCATCCTGCGTTCCAGAGACATCAGGATCCGATCCTTGTCGATGTTCAGATCAACCAGATGCCGGAGCACGAACTTGTAGAAGACGGGCGGACCACATACTGCAGCGTAAGTCCGCTCCGCGTCGATTTCCTTCACGTACTTGAAGAGGTCAGTGACCATCCCCACGTCACCCGGCCACTTGCCCTCGTCCTCTTCCGGCACCGCCTCGACTGCCAGCAGGCACCTAATGTCGGGACGGTTCAGCAGCGATTCGAACTCCTCCCGGAACAGCATGTCCTTCGTGCTGCGGGAGCCGCACAGGAAAGTGATATTCCCGTACTTGTTCCGATTGTCCAGCAAGTACCACAGCAGACCGCGGATAGGCGCCGCTCCGATGCCGCCGGCAACCAGCAAAACATCGTGGCCCTCCATCTCCTCCACCGGAAAGCCGTTGCCGTAGGGCCCGCGGATGCCGACTAGGTCGTTCTCCCTTAGGCGGTAGAGAGCATTGGTGACCCTGCCCACCCGGTTAACGCACAGCTCAATCGTCCCCCGGCGACTGGCCGGAGAGCACAGGGAGATCGGCGCTTCCCCGGCACCCAGCACGCTAAGCATGACGAACTGACCCGGCCGGTAGCTGAAGCTCTCGTTCAGCTCAGGGTCTTCAAAGCGGAAATGGAATACGTAGCGATCCTTAACCGATTTGTCGATGTGGACCAACCTTGCCAGATGAGGCTTCAATGGGTCACTGTTGACGGCAAAGTCTTCAGCCAGCAACGCTCGTCACCTTCTTTCCGGTGATCTTCTGGAACACTTCGATCACGTTTATGTCAGCGGGGCAACCCGCGATGCAGCGACCGCAGCCCACGCACCCCAGCCTCTGGAACTCCGCTTTGAAGGAGTTGATCTTGTGCATGAACCGCATCTTGAAGCGGGTGGATCTTTCTGCCCGGAAGTTGTGGCCGCCGGCCACCAGCGCAAACTCTGGCTGCATGCAGTCGTCCCAGCGCCTTATCCGCACACCGCTCTTGAGATCCAGGTTCACCTCGTCCAGCACGTCGTAGCAGCAACAGGTGGGACAGGTAGCGGCACACGACCCGCAGCTAAGGCACTTCTTGCCGACCTCATCCCACACCGGACTGCTGAATCCAACCAGAATGGCCTGGGCGAGCCTGTGGGCATCGAGATCATGGCGGAACGCTTTCTGCCTTTCTTCCGCTCGCTGGTGGAAGGCCTCAATGTGCTCCTGTTCCACCTGCTTAACCAGGTCCCAGGATTCCCTCAACATCCTCTCGCCCAGACTGCTGCCAACCTGCACGAAATACTCTTCTCCTATGTCGGTGAGGAACAAGTCGAACCCTTCGTCCGCCGTATGAGATCCCATGGGTAGGCAGAAGCAATATTCGTCTGGAATGCAATCAACACCCACGATGATCAGCCTTTGCCGCCGCGCCCTGTACTTCGGGTCAGGGTACTTCCAACTCGTCACCCTGTCAAGCAGGGCCACAGCATTAATGTCACACGGGTGCACTCCAAACAGCACCGTGCGCTTCTCTTCGACCTCCGGTTCCACGAACCCCTCGCGCGTGCTGAACCGATACTGCTCTTCCTTCGGTGGGAACAGGTATTTCTTCACCGGCAACAAGGTCCGCACCTGATCCAGCGCCAGGTCGGAAAAGCTGGCGGCGGGACCGAACACCACCAGGCCAGGCTTCACCTGCACCGGCCCGTGAAGCTCACCGAAAACCCCCAGGTTCTTGTAGAACTGCGCGGCGTATTTCTTCGGCAGTATCCTCACGCTGCCTTGGCCCAACAATACTTCCGTAGCCATGCCGATCCAAACACCTCCATCTTGGGGAACTCACCGCCGGCGAGGCGGTCACCGTGTGCCACAGCCCTCCTTCCCCTCGAGAATGGCTGTCCGGTCGCAAGTCACCTGCAATCTTCCCCCATGGAGCGCGTCTCTGTGGGCCAGCCTCTGGAAACATGTGCTCCAGCCACCTAAACTTCGCCACCTGCAATAAGAATCCTCCTTGTCCTCCCCCCACGCTGGTGGTACAATGCACCTGACGGAAAGGGGGCAGCAGGTTGGGCATCATACGAGTGGGCACCTGCTCGTGGACCGACCCCACCATGGCGCGCGCCTGGTACCCCGTCAAAGTCCGGACCCCCGCCGGCCGACTGCGGTTTTATGCCCAGCACTTCGATACGGTGGAAGTTGACTCTACCTTCTATGCGCTGCCTTCAGCGCGCAATGCCACCCTCTGGGCCCAGCGTACGCCCGCCGGGTTCACCTTCCACATCAAGGCATTTGGGCTGATTACCCGCCACAGCATCCCCGAGGGCCGTCTGCCGCCCTCACTCCGGCACCAGTTTCCGTACCAGCTGACCCGGTACGGCAACGTGAAGAACCCTCCCCAGGACATGATAACAGAAGTGTTCCGTCTTTTCAGGGAGGGAATCGAACCCTTGCGGCTTGCCGGCAAGCTGGGATTGATACTGTTGCAGTTCCCCCCCTACTTCACCGCCGAGGACCAGGGTACCCGCAGGAGGAACGCAGCCTGGATAGTGCGCTGCCGGCGGGAACTGGCCGACTACCGGCTGGCGGTGGAATTCCGCCATCGCTCGTGGGTGGAGGGCAGCACCCGCCAGTGGGTGCTGGACTTCCTCCGGGATCACCACTGTACCTTCGTCTGTGTCGATCAGCCGGCGCTGCCAGCGCGGAACGTCCTTCCGCGGCTGACGGTGGCCACTGCGGAGGTGGCTTACGTACGTTTCCACGGTCGCAACCGCAGCAGCTGGAATCGCCGGACCGAAAGCGCGGCGGAAAGGTTCAAGTACCTATACACCGAAGAAGAGCTGCGGGAATGGGTACCGGCCCTGCGTGCGCTGGCATCCCAGACCCGGGAAACCTTCGTGATGTTCAACAATTGCTTCGGAGACTACGCCCCTCGCAACGCCCTTCAGATGCGCCTGTTGCTGGAAGCGGACTGAGCGCGTCAGGTGCGGAGTTCCACCACGTCTCCGTCCCGCAGCACGTACTCGCGGTCCACCAGCTGCCCATCGAAGGTATCCCGTCCCCACACGCGCGCGCACTTGAGCTTGGCCGCCAGTTCCTTGTGTATCGCCCGCGCCAGATCCATCACCGTGGACCCCCGGGGGAGGACGTACGGAGCATCCAGATCTGGCTTCTGACCGGGAGCCTTGGTGTACACGCGGACGGAATTCAGCAGGAGGAAAATGAAGGAACGCAGGCGATCGAGTCCCTCCCCGGTGCGCACGCACACCGGCACCATGGGCAGGACCAGGTTTCTGTCCCGCAGCAGCGCCCCCAGCAGTTCCAGGCGGTCGGAGGCTCCCGCTGCGTCCGCCTTGCATCCAGCCACCACCGCCCGCTTGGCAGTTCGCGCGCCAGCTGCCGGTGGTTGGTCATGGGTCCATTCGGGCTCACGCAGCTGGATCCCCGCCCGATCCAGCAGAGCCAGGGCCTCGTCCACCTCGCTCAGCAGGTCGTCACTCCCCAGGTCCGCCACCAGGCACACCCCGTCGGCGTTGCGCACCATGCCCAGCAGCCAGCCCGGTGAATCCGCGCACAACGGCGGGGTGTCCACCAGCTGTATCTGGACCTGCTCGTAGATCAGCATTCCGGGCATCGGTCGCCGGGTGGTGAACGGGTAGGGCGCCACCTCCGGCGAGGCGTTGGTGAGCGAGGCCAGCAGGGAGGACTTGCCGGCGTTGGGGGGCCCCACTAACAAGACCTGCCCTGCACCTTCCCGCTCCACGTGCCAGAAGGGTCTCTGTTTGGCAACCGCCGGCCGCCGCTTCATCTCCGCCCGCAGGCGGGAAATGCGACGCTTGATTTCTGCCTGCATCTTCTCGGTGCCTTTGTGCTTGGGTATGGTGCGAAGCATCTCCCGCAGGGCGGCCAGCTTATCCTCCAGGGTCACCGCCTGGCGGTACCTCTCCTCCGCCTCCAGGTACTCGGGCGTAAGGTTGGCGGGCACCTGTTCATACCCTCCCCTTGGTCCCACTTCCGATTCAATTGTACCTCATGCTCCATCCACTACTGGCCACGCGCAAGGTGATCGGTGATCAGCTCCACCAGCCTGTCCACGTCCTGGTGAGACAGTACCGGTACATCGGAAGAGGGTGGTTCTCCGTCCACCACCGCCAGAAGCGATCCGGACCCCTCCTCCGCCCCCGGCCCCACCCATATCTTGACACCGCAAAGGTGCTTGCCGCCTTCCACCAGGACCAGGTCCACCTCACCGAGCATCCCCATGGCCTCGGCCAGGTCCACCGGTCCCCGCCGGCGAACGAAGCATTCCTCCGGTCCCACGAAGCCCACGGCATCTGCCCCCGCCCCGTACAGTCGCTGGGTGTCGGTGCCTGCCACCTCAACCCTGGCCCGGCTGCGAGACCTCTTGAGCACCCCCACCCTCAGCCCCCGTTTCTTGAGGCGCTCCACCAGTCTCACCAGGAGGGCAGTCTTGCCGCGTCCCGAGTAGCCGGCCACGAACACTACGCGATCAGTCACCAGGAGATGCCTCCTGGACCAAAGCTCGCGCCCGGCGATAATCTTCTCGCGTGTTGATGTTGAGGAAGAGACGCTCAGGGGCACCGAACTGGCACAGCGTTGGCTCCTCCACTGCCCGGACCGGCAGGCCATCAAACAGCGCCGTCACCTTCCGGATCCCCCGCGAAACCAGCGCCGCCGCACGCGCAGCCAGACACGTGGAGTACACCGCACAGAGAGGTTCCCAATGAGGGCCCACCCGCGGCACCACCGCCACGTAAGGAGGCTGCGCCTGCCGGACGAGCAGGGCCACCAGCTCGGGGGGCACCAGGGGCATATCGCAGGCCAGTACGAAGCAGTATTGGCCTGCTCCCGCCGAGAGTGCCGCGTGGATTCCCCCCAAGGGCCCGGCTCCCACCCAGCGATCCGGCACCCGCTCGCCGTAGCCGTCCAGCGACGGATCAGAGGAGATGACCAGCACCCTCGGCAGTACCGCCCTGACCACCCCTAAAGCATGAGATAGCAGCACCCCGCCTCCCCAACGCAACAGCGGCTTGCTCTTCCCCCCGAGCCGCCTGGACCGGCCTCCCGCCAGCACCGCGCCGTAGGTCTCACCGATCATCTGCGCAGCACCTTTCCCCCAGCCGCTCAGGGTTTTGCCTTCCCGCGCGCAGAATCGCCACCCCCCGAGGTGCCAGCGCTGGTCCGACCGACCTCCGTCGTTGTCTCCTCCGCACTCCCCTCTCCGGCGGCCTGCACCGCGATCTTCACCCCCACCGGCCCCAGCAGGGCAAACACGATGGCCGCGCCCAGTACCAGGGCGGTCACGGTCCTGCCCAGCTCAGGAAAGCGCTGCTGGACCATGAGCATCATTCCGATGCCCACGCCTCCCGTGGGCAGGAGCGCGAGGCCGATGTACTTGGACACCACCGAGGGATAACGCGCCAGAGTAGCCCCCGCATAGGCCCCAAACACCTTTCCCAGGGTGCGGCCCACCACGTACAGTGCGCCCAACCAGCCCACCTTCAACAGGTAGTCCAGGTGCAGGGATGCTCCCGCCAGGACGAAAAAGGCCACGTACACCGGATAGGCGAAATCATCGATGTGGTCCATGATCCGCTTGGCGCCGCCCAGGGAGTTCACCAGCACCATCCCTGCCATCATCTCCGCCAGTAGCGGCGAAAGATGAAAGGTCGTGGCCACCCCACTGCACAGGGCTATTGCCGCCAGCTGCACGGTGACCTGGGCGCTCTGGCGTCGTAGCGGACGCAACGCCCAGACCAGCAATTCGCCGAATGCCCCGCCCAGCAGCAGCGCTCCTACCACTTCCAGGATGGGACGTCCGAGGGCAGTGGCCAGGGAGAATGACTGCGTCCCGCCCAGCGCCCTGACCGCAGGTACGGCCAAACCGAAAACCAGTATGGCCAGGGCATCGTCAATGGCCACCACCGCGAGCACGGTATCGGTCAGGGTGCCGTGGGCACCCATCTCGCGCAACGTCACCAGCGTAGCAGCGGGCGCAGTGGCGGTGGCGATGGCGCCGAGCAGTACCGCCAGGATCCACTGACCGCTCGCGACTCCCACGAGTACAGTGGTGATGGCGAAGGCCGTCAATCCCTGCGCCATGGTCACCGTGACCACCCGCGACCCCAATTTCCGCAAATAACGCCACTCGAACTCCTTGCCTATGGTGAAGGCAATGAGTGCCAGCGCGAATCCGTTGATCACCGAAAAGGCACTCACCGTCTCCCGGGACAACAACCCGAGGACGTGGGGCCCTACCAGCAGGCCAGCCACCAGATAGCCGGTGACTGCGGGGAGCCTGATGCGATGGATGGTGCGTTCTCCGATGAAACCAGCCAGGAGCAGTAACCCCAGCACCAGCATGGGGTTCACGTCAACGCTACCCCCTGTCGCCGTTCAGTTTCACCATGCGATTAATGGGAATGGTGAAGAGGATTCCCGAGTTCGGCTCCTCTCCCAGCAGATCTTTCAGAGCTTCGATGGCACGCTCCACCTTGGTGTCATCGTCCACCACGGCGAAGATGGTGTGATTGTAGCGGGGGCCATCCCGCTCCATCAGCTTTCGCAATCCCGCGAAGATGGGGGCATCCTGAGCGAGTAGGCGGCGCATTCCAAAGCTCTCTACGATGGTGGCTCCTGGGATGCCTAACCGTACAAAGGTGTCCAACACCTCTCGTAGGCGCTCCGACCGGTTGAGCACCAGAACCAGCGCCTGCACCCAGCATCCCTCCTGCTATCAGTATAGCAGAACAGGCGTTTCGCCAAGCAATCACCGCCCGGTACCAACAGACCGCCCTCCGTGACCGCGGTGAACTCCACCCGCCACAACCTGGGCCCAGAAATGCACCGCCGGGCAGAAAGCCGCGCAGGACTGCATCACCTCGCCCGGGCTGCCCGGGGGGCAGCGGACGCCGGCCGGGTGTGGTGCGCTGGTCATTCCACCGGTCGCAGGTTCGCGAGCGGGACCCACCTCTCCTCTCCGTCGCCGAACCTGACTAAGGCCGCCGGTACCCGCTGGCCGGTTTCCAGCAACACGGGCCGGAACTCTACCTGAAGGACCCGACCCACGCGGAGGCCCTGCAGGGGACTGAAGGCACCAACCAGCGACCCAGGCCGCACCTCGGCAGGAAGTTCGGCCGGCAGCTGCACGTCAGGCGGCAAGATCAGCTCGGCGTACGGTTCGGCGGGACCGCCGGACAAGTAGATGGCCCTCCCCGCCAGGTTGCCGAGAACTTCCCGCACCCGCCGACCCATGGGTACCCGCCCGAACCCATCGGTCACCATGACGGTGGGGCCCAACCACTCTTCGCCCTGGTAGGGTCTACGCTCGGGGGCGCTGAGATCGGGATGGCAGTGGGCAACCAAGTACTCCTCGGGGGTGAGGGTTTCCACCCGGGCCCGCAGCTGGGCCAGGTCCCCCTCCGGGGCACCACCCACCACCAAACCGGCCACCCCCATGCGGAGCGCGGCCCAGAGTCCTTCGCGATCCACCCACCCCGGCCAGGCGACGATCTGGCCCGCGTGCGCGGGTTCAAGGGTATCCGGGGGCAACCGGTCGTCGCCCTCTCCCAGAAGCAGTACCGGCCCGCGACGGGCAGCTCCTACTCCCCCCGCTACACGCAGGCTGTGGCCGTCGGCCTCGATGACCACCGCCGTCATCTCCACCGTTTCCACCACCCGCCCGGGCAGGAGGGCACGAACTGCTACCCCCCGCTCCCGAATGAAGAGAAAACCGTGTTCGTAATCCACCCGCTCCACGACCCCGTCGGCGGGGGAGCAGTATTCCCGGACGCCCAGTCCGAATAGGTGGCTTTCCTCCACCAGCACCTCGCCCTGCTTGACCTCGTCCCCCTCTCTCTTCAGCAGGGCCGACCTGAAGTGATCCGGATCCAGGTGAACGCGCAGGCGGTGAACCTGACGACTGCCCGCGAAGCCTATCACGGTCTCCGGTTCCACTCGGTCTCCTACCGAGACCACGATCCTCCCCGGCCGCGACAGTTTCCTGGTCCGGCGAAGCGTTTTAGTCATAACGCCACCTCCACGCCGAGCCCCTGCTCCCGGGCCAGCCGGTAGGCAAAGGCAGCCACCGCCGTATCCAGCACCGCCAGGCCTACGGCCTTGAACACGGTGATCTCGTCATCCTGCCGTCGTCCCAGCTTACGCCCCAGCACGATCTCTCCTATCTCCCCATACACCACCTCCCGGTCCAGCAACCCTTCCTCCACCGGCCGGATCAGGTCGCCGGCCTCTGCCCAGCAGGCATCGTACGAGTCCACCACCACCCGGGAGGCGCGGCGCAGGGTGATCTCGTCGATCTCGCGCATGGTAGGAGTGAAGGAGCCAACTCCCGTCACGTGCATCCCGGGAGTCAGCCAATCCCCGGAGAAGACCGGCTCCCGGGAGGTGGTGGCGCACACCACTATATCCGCCCCCCGTACCGTCTCTTCCGGGTCCGGGGCAATCACCCACCGGATATTGCCACCAATCCGCCGGGTCATCTCCTCCACCAGGCGTTCTGATTGCGCCCGCCGGACGTCGTACACCCGTACCTCCTCCAGATCGAACAGCACCGACAGCGCCAGCAGCTGGGTGCGAGCTTGCACCCCCGCACCGAAGAGGGCAACCACCGAGGAATCCCGCCGGGCGAGATATTTGGCCGCCACCCCTCCCGACGCGCCGGTGCGGATGGCGGTGAGTCGGGCGGCGTCCATGAGCGCCAGCGGACGGCCGGTGTCTGCGTCCAGCAGGAGCAGGACACCCAGCACCGTGGGCAGCCCATGCCGGGGATTGTCCTCGTACACCGACACCACTTTCACACTGGTGGCAGTGGAAGCCCTCACGTACGCGGGCATGAGCAGGGTAGTTCCCCGCTCGGTCTGGACAGGCAGCCGCAGGGGCATCACCGTCCTGCCCGCGGAGTGCTCAGCGTAAGCCTGCTCCACGCACCTGATGGCCTGCCGCATCTCCAGGATGTGATCCAGGTCCGGCCCAGATAATACCAGCAAAACTTTCGCCTCCCTCTGTTCGCCCGAGACGTCCCCCTTCGTCGGTTGCGTGCGCCTGGGAGCCTGTATCCTGAGCTGCCCCCAAGGGAATTCCACCGGCGCCTGTCATCTACCTTCAACGACCGTAGGTGGTGCAGCCCTGGCAGATCACTCGGGCCGCCCTCACTTCCCCTGTTCCATTTCGGCAGGAATCCATGGCGGCCGGGGGGTTAGATGATGGTGGGGGCAGAGATCGTCTTGAGCAGTCGTGGAGGAGAAGTTGGAGTGCAGAACCCATGCCGTGTGGTCACAGACATCCTGACAAAGATTCGCCCCCAGCAATGCTCATACTGGCTACCGTATTGCCCGGCTCCTTGGTTCCTGGGGCACGGCGAGAAGCGTAATCCCCAAATGGACCTCCTGAGGAGGCAGACAAGAAGGCCAGGAGCGGCGTTCACCCAACGAACCTTCCCTCATGACCGCCTCTGGCGGCATTTTCCGGTGCTTGGCCCCCTTGTGAACCTCGATAAGGCACTACGTCAGCTTAAACCACCGCCCGCGCTGCCATAACGTGCCCTTCCCATCCCGGCCACGGCACGTCTTCGCCCCAACACTCAGGATCAGGCAGCCGCCGACCCCACAGCACGTCCGGCGGGATGGAAGGCCGGCGGGTATCCGGGTCGTATAGCGCTCTGGTCTCCCCCTCGACGAAGGAGAAGTCGCGCTGTTACTGATTAGCACCGACGGGTGGTCGGGCATCATGGGGGAGAACATTTCCGCGTCGAGGTTGTTCCCCTAACGGTCCTGTCGGCCAAGGGAGGTCATCACCCTCTGTCTGGGCCGGAAGGCACGGGTTCTTCAGAGGCGCGCATCATCTGTATGGCGGTAGACCGCTCAGCCCTCGCGGGTTCAGGAATGAAAACCAGGGGATGCCCCGAGGATAACTTCCCCGCGGCACAAATGCTGCTGTCCGGAAGGGATGCGCCAGCGTGAGACGAATGGGTCACAAGGACGCGAGATGGGACACTCAGGGGATTGGGGGCAACCAGAACTTCATGAGCGGAAACCATCTAGGCAAGCTCGGTATCATTGCTTTGGAGAGCTGTCGAGAACTGGGCGCCAAGGTTGACCGGCATCTCCAGGAGATTAGAGCTGCCGATGGCTATCCTCAAGGCTCGTTTTTGGTTCGCGCGTCGTCGACCCGCTTCGCCAACGGTGAGGGGAAGATCACTCTGCATGAGTCGGTGCGCGGAAAGGACATCTACATCCTCTCGGACATCGGCAACTACAGTTGCACCTACGAGTTATTCGGGCAGACCACGCGCGTTGGTCCCGACGAGCACTTCCAGGACATCAAGCGAGCCATATCGGCCATCGCCGGAAACGCCTGGCGGACAACGGTGGTCATGCCTCTCCTGTACGCGAGCAGGCAGCACAAGAGAAAGGGCCGAGAGTCGCTGGACTGTGCCATCGCCCTTCAGGAGCTGGAAAGGATGGGCGTCAGCGCCGTCATCACCTTCGACGCCCACGATCCAAGAATCCAGAACGCCATACCCCTTACCGGGTTCGAAAACTTGAACGCAACCTTCGAGATTATCGAGAAACTAGTCGAGCTTGGCGTGAGTCTGGACCGCTCCAAGATGGTGGTGGTCAGTCCCGATACCGGAGCAATGGATAGAGCCATCTATTACGGTGACGTGCTGGGGCTGGACGTGGGCCTCTTTTACAAGCAGCGATCCTACGAAACCGCCAACGGCAAGAACCCGATCGTCCGGCATCAGTACATGGGTCCGGACCTTGCCGGGCGCGGCATCTTGGTCGTCGACGACATGATTGCGTCGGGAGACTCGGTCCTCAGCCTGGCCCGGCAACTCAAGAAGCGGGGGGCCACCGATATCTACATATGCGTGACATTCGCCCTATTTACGGAGGGCGTCGCCCACGTACAGAAGGCCTTCGAGGCCGGTCTGATCAAGTCGATCCTGGCCACCAATCTTACCTACATCCCGCCCACCCTTAGAGAGTGTGAGTGGTTCGAGGAAGTGGACATGGCCGCGACGGTCGCTTCAGTGATTGACCGGCTTAACCGGGCGGAGAGCCTGAGTTCCATGTTTGACGCCACTGAGAAGATCCACGCTCTCCTCAAGAGGCAAGCGGCGCTGGGCCAGGAATAGAAGTTAGGGGCTGCCGTTCTAGGGGAGGCGCAAGACACACGTTTGGACCCAAGGCGTGGACGGCCATATCACTTGTGAGTCAAATGACCTGCGCCGAGCGTCGACGCAAGCACAGGCGCGCACCGGCCAACTTCAGCCCAAGGTCAAGTTCCTGACCGGTAATTTTCTCGTATTCGGTGATATATGGGATCGGGTCTTGTCGGCTCAACATTTTGACTGCCCATTCCTCGACTGAAACAGAACTCATCATACTCTCGGCTTCCTTGAGGCGTTCCAGGTGGTCACTGTATGCGTCGTGGTAGGCCAAAATTCGCTTGTGATCTGCCACACAACGCTCACCTCCTCCTGAAGGATCTTCTGGCCGTGGGCCCTCATCCATCTCTACCCCGCTGCCACCCCATCGGTTGCCGCCAAAAGTTTGTACTTTGTACGCTGCAGTGCTTGCCGTCGCTTGACACCAGCTACCAGTTGGCTTATGCTTCAGGAGGGAGCCGTGGGCAAAACCGAAGACCGGCTGCGGGAGTCTGGGGCGCCAGGCTGAGAGGACGGCGCGATCCGCCGTCGACCGCTGGAACCTGATCCGGGTCATGCCGGCGCAGGGAAGCTGGGGTGGGAAGTACAGCACCGCCGGGACCGGACGGTGCCTTTCGTTTTCCTTTCGGCTCTCACCCGACCCCCGGTGTGGCATGTGCCTTGGTTTGACAGCGAACGTCGCCGTTCCAGCAAGCCCTCCCGTTCTGCCACGTGCCGGTCGATCTGTCGCTCTCAGCATTACCAAGCGGCCAAAAGTTACATTCTTAGGGGGGATGAAGGTGAAAGAACCGAGATTGCTGGCTCTCATGGGGGTGCTCACGGCCCTGGGCGTGGCGACCTCCCATCTCCTGGCGATTCCGGTGGGCGTCGCCAAGGTCTTTCCCGTACAGCACACGTTGAATGTCATCGGGGGTGTCATCCTCGGCCCGGGGCCGGCAGCGCTGGTAGCCTTCGTGGTGGGTCTGTTGCGCAACATGCTGGGGACGGGCACGCCGCTGGCTTTCCCAGGTGGTATTTTCGGCGCGCTTTTGGCGGGGGCCTTGTACCGGCGTTTCCGGCGCGTACCTGCTGCCATGGTGGGGGAATTGCTGGGCACTGGTCTCTTGGGAGCGGTGGCCGCCTGGCCAGTGGCGGTACTGGTGATGGGACGCTCAGCGGCTGCCACCACATTCATCGTACCCTTTGCCATGTCCAGCGCGGCGGGGGCGATCATCGGCGGGACGCTGACCCCCCTCATTCTGCGGGCCCTGGGTGCCACCGGGTACCGCCAGGAGGGCAAAGGGTCCGGAGCATGGTCGGCATGACCTGAGCGGGGTGCAACCAGGACCTGGCGAGCGCGCGCCGAAGGGGTGGATTGCAATGCCGAACCTGGAGGGCGGCGTCATTGATCGTTCCTGGACAGCTGCATCCCGGTACTTTCATCAACCGAGTCAGCAGATTCTCGGCCACCGTGGTGGTGGGGGGCGGTAAGGCGCTGGCGTACGTTCCCAATTCGGGACGGCTGGCCGAGCTACTGGTGCCGGGGGCACCGGTGCTGGTGCGGCGGCCGGCACCCTCTGGGGATCGGCGGCGGACGGGGTATGATCTGCTCTTCGTGGCCGGGCCGACTGGATGGGTGTGCGTGCAAGCGTCCCTGGCGGGGCCCCTGTTCGTTGAGGCTTTCAGGACGGGAATCCTGACTCCGCCCGAGGGGGCAGACCCAGCCGCTGCGCACATCGTTCCCGAGGTGGCAGTGGGAGGAAACCGCATTGACTTCCAGGTGACCTGCGGCAACCGCTCGTACCTCGTGGAGTGCAAGTCGGTGACCCTGGTTGATCACGGGGTAGCGCTATTTCCCGATGCTCCTACTGCCCGGGGCCTGCGCCAGGTGCGGGAACTCGGCGGGCAAATCTCCCCCTCCCGCGGTGCCTGGGTGATATTCGTGGTCATGCGCGAAGATGCCGACGCCTTTCGCCCCAACCGGGCTTGCCATCCCGAATTCGCTCAGGTTCTCGAGGAGGCCCATGCGGCAGGGGTGCGGGTAGCATCCTTGACCTGCCGGGTGCTGCCGCCGGAGATTCGCCCCCATAAGGCCATACCGGTACTGCTCGCAGCCTCGTGACCCAGCCCGGCGCAGTCCCGGAAAGACCGCGGGGGCGGTGCTCCCGCCCCCGCGTCCATCTTCACCCTGACCTCACCGCCCCCGACAGCCACCGCATGGCCGTCTCCACGAAGAGCGCGGTGCCGATCCACATCACCTCTTCGTCGAAGTCGAACCTGGGATTGTGATGGGGATACTTGGTGCCCTTCTCTTCTGTGCCGCTGGCCAGGAAGAAGAACGTGCCGGGTACCTGCTGGAGGTAGTAGGCCATGTCCTCTCCACCCATGGTGGGTACGTCCAGCTCGCGAACCCGCTCTGAGCCCACCACCTCTCGGGCCACTTGGGCGAAGAAAGCGGTGAAGTCGGGGTCGTTCACCAATACGGGGTAACCCCAGTGGTAGGAGAATTCGTACTGGGCGCCCCCCGCCTGGGTTATCCCGCGGATGATCCGTTCCATGTGCTGCGGGATCTGCTGCCGGATCTCCTCGCTCAGGCAGCGCACCGTACCCTCCAGGTGGGCGGTCTCCGCGATTATGTTGAAAGCGGTGCCTGCGTGGAACCTGCCCACGGTGAGGACGGCGGGAGCCAGCGGGCTCAGGTTGCGACTGACCACTGTCTGGAGCGCCCCCACCAGCTGGGCGGCGATGCACAGCGCATCTTGCGTGTTATGAGGCATGGCGCCGTGCCCGCCCTTGCCGCGCACGGTGATCTCAAAGCGATCGGTCGCCGCCATCATGGGGCCAGCTTTGACGCCCACGGTGCCTGATGGCAAATCCCATATGTTCCCCAGATGCAGTCCGATGATGGCATCCACCCGAGGTTCTTCCAGGCACCTGTCGTCGATCATCGGCTTGGCGCCTCCCGGCCCTTCCTCGGCAGGCTGGAAGATGAATTTGACGCACCCCGGGAGCCGGTGGCGGTTTTCGCTCAAGACTTGGGCTGCTCCCAGTGCCATGGCCATGTGGCCGTCATGAGCACAGGCGTGCATGCGGCCCGGGTGCTGGGAAGCGAAGGGCAGGCCGGTCTCTTCCTGCACGGGAAGTGCGTCCATGTCGGCGCGAATGGCGAAAGTACGGCCGGGTCCCTTCCTTCCTCTCAGTACCGCCACTACCCCGTGACCGCCCACACCTTCCCGGACCTCCAAGCCCAGGTTCCGCAGAACTTCTGCCACGTAGCGGGCGGTCTTGGGGAGCTCGAGACCTACCTCCGGGATACGGTGAAGATCCCGGCGCCAGGTGACCAGCTGATCCTGCAGCTTTCTGGCGGCATCAATAAGCGAAGACATCCTGGATACCTCCTCGCTGTAGGGTACTACAGAAATCCAGGAGGGGCGGGGTGACCGCCCCTCCTGGTGACCGTCTCGTCCTCAGTCTACCGGCGTCAGCGACTCCTCAACGAACTTGCGGGCATGCTTCAGGTCGGGCGGAGGAGTGAGGTAGGTCACCACCACCATGACCACGATGTTGACCAGCAGGCCCCAGATTCCCGGGTGGATCTGGAATGGGGTGGGGACTACCAGCTGGAAGTAGTAGTTGGTCAACACTCCGGCTACCAGCCCCGCGATGGCGCCCCACTTGTTAGCCCGGGGCCAGAAGAAGGTGGCGGCAACCAGCGGCAGGAACTGTACGATGGACCCGTAGGCTCCCAGCAGCAGCGCCACCAGGGTCTGGGCACCGAAGATGGCGATGTAATAGGCCACGCCGCAGAACAGGACCACCGCGATGCGGGTGATGATGACCGCCTGCCGGTCGGTGAGTTTGGGATTGATCACCTGGCGGTGGAAGTCTATGGTGTACACGGATGCAGCGGCGTGGGTTATGGCGTCGGCAGAGGACATGGCGGCAGCCAGCGTGCCCGCTGCCACTATCCCCAGTCCCAGCGGCGACAGCCCGATCTTCATCAGCATGGTGGGCAGGATCTGATCGGCTGCCTGCAGCTCCTCCGGGGGCACCACGCCGATACCGGAAAAGCCGATGAACAGTACCGGGATCATGAAGATGGCGAAGGTGGGATAGAGCATGATGCTCTGCTTCAGAGTGCGCTCACTTTCGGTGGTGTATGCCTTCATGAAGAGGTGCGGCCACATGCTGAATCCCAGTACCGACACCAGGATGGCCGTGCTGAAGGCAGCCCAGCTGATCTGCGGCTCGCCCACCACCAGGTGCAGCGGCTTGGCCTCAGCGATCTTCTCGAACATGGCGGCGACGCCGCCGTGGAACCGGTAAGGCAGGTATAGCCCCAACGACCAGGCCAGGGCCAGCATGAATATGCCCTGGATGACGTTGGTCCAGGCGACTCCCCGGACCCCGCCCATGAACACGTAGATGAGGACTACCACATACGCCAGCAGGGCTCCTGCCCAGAAGGGCACATATCCCCCGGTGGTGACGTTAACCACGTACCCGATTCCCTTGAGCTGAAGGGCGATGTACTGGATGAAGGCGAGGATGCTGACCACCGCCATGAGCGCGGACAGCCCTTTGCTTTGGAACCGGTCGGCCACCAGTTCCGCCTGGGTCACGTAACCGAACTTGTGACCAAGCCGGTACGCCCGGGGTCCCCAGATCCACCACGGCAGCAGGCCCATGGCGCAGTAGGCAAGGATGTAGAATGAAGCCGCGCCTCGAGAATACGCCCATCCCGGTCCGCCCAGGAAGGCGAAGGCGCTGAAGATGGACGCGCCCATCAGGAAGTACATAACGAACAGGTTGAGCTGCCGGCTGGCCGCCACGTACTCGACCACACTGTACTCACGGCGCAGCCCGGCCAGGATGCCGGCTACCAGGACGATGCCCAGGTACAGCCCGATGACTACCAGGACTACCGTGGCGCTCATCTAGACTCCCCCCTTTGTTCCTGGCGGTACATGATGACCAGGCCCACGAAGTTCAGCACGATCCACATGGCCACCCAGAACATGGAAAAGGGCATGCCCAGCACCAGGGGGTAGACCCGGTTGGCCAGGGTGTAGACCGGCCATACCTGAGCCAGGAATACCACCGCGAAGTAGATGAACCAGAACACCTGGCGCCGACGCCCCGCGGGGGTGGCGTCCTTGCGGAACAGCTGCAGTCGGTAACCAGCGTTGGGATCCGCGTTCATCCGTCAACACCTCCTATTCCTGGAGTACCCAAACCGCGTGGCCAGCAGTAGTGCCGCCGTGGCGTAGTTATGGCTGCCCGCCGACGCCAGCAGTGTTGGTAATGTTGAGAAAACTTGGGGGCCGAAGCATCTCGCCAACAAGATTATAGGCAGCTTCTATCTCTGCCGTCAACACCGCCATGGGCCACCAGTGAAGCGTCCGGAGGAGCTTGGCTGCACTTTGACACTAAAACCCGTTTTTGGCGGTTTTTATGGGGTGAGAATCCCGTTACATCGGGCTTCTGGGGGCTTGGGGTAGCCAGCTGAAGAGCGGATACCTAGTGCCAATGATAGCGGCTGTAATGGCCACCATTCCTTGCCATCGTTGCACAGATGTGGTATGATAGGTAGTGCAAGGAGGGCACGGTGGCCATGTTCGTACGTCGCAAGGTAGTTCGTTCATCGGGAAGAGAGTACGTGTACCTGCAGTTAGTTGAGAACCTGTGGGTGAGGGGCAAGGTGAGGCAAAAGGTGCTCCTGACCCTGGGTCGGGAGGATCGGCTGGATCCAGGCTATGTGGACAAGGTAGTAGCTGCGCTGGGGGATTACACTGAGCGATTGCAGGTGTTGGATCCCGGCAAGGATTTGCTCCTGGAGGATGGGCGTGATTACGGTTCCGTGTTGGTACTGGAGCGGTTATGGCGGGAGCTGGGGATTGATGTACTGATCCGGCGGCTGTGCTCTGAGCGGGAGTTTGAGTTCGACGTGGAAGCGGCCATTCGGGGGATGGTATTTGGTCGTTGTCTGGATCCTTCAAGCAAGCGGGGCACCTGGGATTGGCTCAGGCATGAGGTGGACTTTGGGGTTCAGTTGAAGTTGCATCATCTTTACCGGGCATTGGATGTGCTTTATGAGAACAAGGAAGCCATTGAGACGGGGTTATTTTCCCAGATGCGGGATTTGTTCTCGCTGGATGTGAGCGTGGTGTTTTACGATACCACGTTGATTTCCAGTTATGGCACCTGTTCGGAGATAATCCGGTATAGCCGCAATGGGGAGCCGGAGTTCTTGTTGACGTTAGCCTTGAGTCGGGAGGGGCTGCCGTTTGCCCATGAGTTATATCCGGGCAATACGGCGGATGTAGTCACGGTGGCGGCGGCGGTGAAGGCGCTGAAGAAGCGTTTTTCGATCCGGGAGTGCATTTTCGTTGCCGACCGTGGGATGTTGAGCAGAGACAATTTGGAGTTACTGCGGCAAAGCGGTCTTCACTACATTGTGGGCTGTCCCATGCGCCGGGCAGGGGAAGTGCGGGATGAGGTGCTGGCCAGGCCGGGGCGCTACCGCCAGATTGAGGATAACTTATACATCAAGCGGGTCTTGGTGGATGATCGGCGTTACATCATCTGCTACAACCCCTTACGGGCGGAGTACGACCGCAACAAGCGGCAGGACATCCTGGAGGAACTTGAAGCGGACATCAAGGAGATCGATCCCCAATCCAAGGAAGCGGCGCGGCTCATATCGCACCGCACCAAGGGTCGTTATCTGGAGCGTCTTGACGATGGTACTTTACGTTTGAACAAAAGGCGGATTGCCCACGAGGCACGTTATGATGGCAAGTATGTCATCCGGACCAGTCATCCGGAACTTTCCGATGAAGAAGTGGTCAGGGCGTATCGGAATCTCGCACTCATTGAGCGCTCCTTTCGCAGCCTGAAGAGTCTTGAGGAGATCAATCCCGTCTATCACTGGCGCACCAGGCGCATCAAGGCCCATGTCCACGTCTGCGTCCTGGGCCACCTGCTGGAGCGGTATCTGGAAAAGCGGCTGCGGGAGGGTGGCC
>ENA-OSAE01000080-OSAE01000080.1-marine-sediment-metagenome-genome-assembly--contig:-NODE-80-length-71757-cov-48.189381_pt1 | contig 71757 bp, 70 predicted proteins | sample MGYA00237870_ERZ529317 | MGnify/ENA primary metagenome ERZ529317 (study PRJEB26369, sample SAMN03142812) | marine sediment metagenome | biome: marine; feature: borehole; material: sediment... | reverse complement strand
CAAGGATCAATCTACCGAGAAGGAATCGGCAAACTGCTTTTTTCAGCAGAATCTAAATAAAAAAATTGGTTTGGAAAGTGGGATGCAATCATGGTGCAAATTGGCAATTACCACATAGGAAGGGCGGAAACAGCCGAAAAACCCAAGATGGATGCTGGAGAAGCTTTTCTATTGTGGGACATGTTGCTAACTCGTTATGACATAATTACCAAAACGCAAATATATCAGAACTTCGCTCACGATCCCGACTTGAAGGGAGTACTGGCTAAAGGGTTGACGGAGATCCTGGAAAGGCAGGCTGAAATACTAGAAAGGGAAATGAATACTTTTCAACTGCCGTTACCGGGGAGACCGCCAAAAAGTGTTAAGCTACCCAGCCATAGTGAGGTGATTGACGATGAGTTCATATTTAGGGACGTTTTTTTCGGCATACAGGGCTTTTTGGGCTATCATGCCCGGGCTATTCGTTCCATCACGACCAATGACAAGTTCCGAAAAACGATGCTGGATATGGCGATTGAGGAACTGCGCTTATTCCATAACCTAGTTAAATTTGGAAAGCTGAAGGGTTGGCTGAAGGTTCCGCCCATGTTCACCCAGTTTTAAAAGGGACAGCGGTGTTCCCAGTGGTGAGCGGCTTTGATCTTTGTCCACACTAGCGGTTAGCTTCAACGCAGGCATTCGCTTATTGTCTACGCGCGCCGGAACAGGTAAGATAGGCATTGAGGTGCCTGAAGGGAAAGACTGTTTATGGGTGGACTGAGTGGTTGGGGTGAAGGAATGGGCGGTACACAAGCCTACCATATTATTACCTTTGGCTGCCAGATGAATGAATTTGACAGCGAACTGATGGCCGGGTTGCTGGAGGGTATGGGCTATCGGCCCACGGAATCGCTGGACGACGCGGACCTGGTAATGATTAACACCTGCTGCGTCCGGGAAAGCGCCGAGAACAAGATCTGGGGCCTGTTGGGTACCCTGAAGCGTTACAAGCGAAAGAAACCCGGCCTGATCATCGGCATCTCCGGCTGCATGCCGCAGCAGGAGGGCATGGCCGCGGAAATCAGGCGGCGCTTCCCCTTCGTGGATTTGGTCCTGGGCACCCACAACCGCCACGAATTGCCTCGCCTGGTTGACGAGGTGCGCAAGGGGCGCAGTCCGGTGGAGGCAGTCTGGCAGGAGGCTCAGGACATCCCCGAAGGACTCCCCGTCCGGCGCGTCAGCGGACTCCGGGCTTGGGTACCGGTGATTTACGGTTGTGACAACTTTTGCACCTACTGCATCGTGCCGTACGTGCGGGGCCGGGAGCGCAGCCGCAATCCCCAGGCGATCCTGGAGGAGGTGCGCCGCCTGGTGGCGGCCGGTTACCGGGAAATAACGCTTTTGGGGCAGAACGTGAATTCCTACGGCCGCGACCTGGCCGAAGGAACGGATTTTGCCGATCTTTTGTCCCTGCTGGACGGAGTGGACGGCCTATGGCGGATACGGTTTACCACTTCGCATCCCAAGGATTTTTCCGAGAAGCTCATTGCCGCCGTGGCCTCTTTGCCCAAAGTCTGTGAGCACATCCACCTGCCGGCCCAGGCCGGTTCCAACCGGGTACTGCACCGCATGAACCGGCGCTATACCCGGGAGGAATACCTGGAGTTGGTTGAAAAAATCCGCGCGGCGATGCCCGGTGTAGCGCTCAGCACCGACCTGATGGTCGGGTTTCCCGGAGAGACGCGGAAAGACTTTGAGGACACCCTGGACCTGGTACGCCGGGTGCAGTTTGACCAGGCTTTCACCTTTGTGTACAACCCCCGCCGGGGCACGCCGGCGGCGGACTGGCCCGACCAGGTGCCGGTTGCCGAAAAGACGGCGCGCATCCAGGAACTGATCCGGGTGCAGCAAGAAATCGGGCTGGCCCGAAACCGTGCCGAGGAGGGCCGGGTGCTGGATGTACTGGTGGAAGGGCCGAGCGCCACCAGGCCAGATTTGCTGGCCGGGCGTACCCGCACCAACAAGACCGTGGTTTTACCCGGTGACCTGACCCTGGTGGGCCGCCTGGTCCGGGTGCGCATCGAGGAAGGACATCTTACCCACCTGACAGGAACGCTTGCCCCGGAATGAGAAGTGTCATACCGGCAAATTTGTGTTTTAATTAGGCAATTGGTTATCATAATTGGCAGGAAGTAATCATAATGTGCTAGAATAACAAACCGTGTCCGGTTTTCTTCATGGTGCGTTTTCGTGGGCAGATCGGGGAGGTTGAGAACGGTTGTTTACAATTGTGCGGAAAGAAGTACTTTCGCCGTCCGTTAAACTAATGGAGATCGAGGCGCCGCGGATTGCCCGGAGAGCGCGTGCGGGCCAGTTTTTGATTTTACGGATCAACGAGCGAGGCGAGCGCATACCGCTAACCGTGGCGGACTGTGACCCCGAACGCGGCACCGTGACGATTGTGTTCATGGAGATCGGTAAGACGACGTACGCGTTGGGGCGCATGAACCAGGGAGAGGCGCTGCTGGATGTGGTCGGTCCTTTGGGGCGCCCGACGGAAATCGAACGCTTCGGCCGGGTGGTTTGTGTGGCCGGCGGTGTGGGCACCGCGGCGGTCTACCCTATGTGCCGGGCTTTCCAGGAGGCCGGTAACGAGGTAATCTGCATCGTGGGGGCCCGGACCAAGGAACTCTTGTTTTGGGAAGAACGGTTGCGGAGCGTGGTCGGCGAGCTCTTGATCACCACCGATGACGGCTCATATGTGCGTAAGGGCTTTGTAACCGACGTACTGCGCGAAGTGGTTGAACGTCCCGAACCTCCTGACCGGGTGGTGGCGGTGGGGCCGTTGCCCATGATGCGGGCGGTATGCGCGGTGACCAGGGAATACGGTGTGAAAACCATTGTGAGCTTAAACCCGATCATGCTGGACGGCATCGGGATGTGTGGTGCCTGCCGTGTGACCGTGGCCGGCAAGACCAGGATGGCCTGCGTAGAAGGGCCGGAGTTTGACGGTCACGAGGTAGATTTTGATGAATTGGCCCAGCGGCTCCGGCGCTATCAGGAGCAGGAGCGGGAAGCGCTGGCGCGGTTCCAGGCGGAGTGTGATTGCCAATGACGGTAGAGAGAGGCCAGGGCGCGGAAAAGAAAAAGATCATCCCCGAGCGCGTGCCCATGTCCCGGCGTGATCCGGCCGAGCGGATCAGGGACTTCGGGGAGGTGGCCGGCGGCTATACTCCGGATGAAGCGATGGCCGAGGCCTCCCGCTGTTTGGGCTGCAAACAGCCGTACTGCCGGGAGGGCTGTCCGGTAGGTGTGGATATCCCGGCCTTTATCGGCTTGATTAAAGAGGGTCTTTTTGAAGCGGCGGCGGCTAAGGTCAGGGAGGAAAACCTGCTACCCGCCATTTGCGGCCGGGTTTGCCCCCAGGAAAACCAGTGTGAACAGCGGTGCACCCTGGGCCAGAAATATGAGCCCGTGGCCATTGGCCGTCTGGAGCGGTTTCTGGGCGACTACGAACTCGCCCGGGGGAAAGAGGTGCCGGAAACGGCACCGCCCAGCGGAAGGCGCGTGGCTGTGGTCGGTTCGGGGCCGGGGGGCCTGGCCTGCGCGGCCGATCTGGCGCGCCTGGGACACCGGGTAAAGCTGTTCGAGTCGCTGCACGTGCCCGGGGGCGTGCTGGTCTACGGCATCCCGGAGTTTCGTCTGCCAAAACGGATCGTTCAGGCGGAAATTGAAGCGCTCTGCCGCTTGGGCGTGGAGATTGAGTGTAACGTGGTGGTGGGCCGGACCGTGACCATTGACGAATTGTTTGCCGAGGGCTTTGACGCCGTGTTCGTCGGTACCGGGGCCGGCTCGCCGCGTTTCCCGGGTATCCCGGGACAAAACCTCCCCGGTGTGCAGTCCGCCAACGGGCTGCTGACCCGGGTGAACCTGATGCGGGCCTACCGGTTCCCCGAGTACGACACCCCGGTGCGGATCGGGCGTCGGGTGGTGGTGCTGGGCGGGGGAAATGTAGCCATGGACGCGGCGCGTACCGCTTTGCGGTTGGGCGCGGATGAGGTACGGGTTGTTTACCGGCGTTCGCGGGAGGAGTTGCCGGCGCGGCAGGAGGAGGTGCACCACGCTGAGGAAGAAGGAGTGCGCTTCACCTTCCTGGCCGCGCCGGTACGTTGCCTGGCGGGACCGGACGGACGCCTGGGTGCCTTGGAGTGTCTGCGCTTCGAACTGGGTGCTCCCGATGCCTCCGGTCGAAGGAGCCCGGTGCCGATTCCGGGTTCCGAGTTCATAATGGAGGTTGATAACGTCATCGTGGCCATCGGCCAGGGGCCGAATCCGCTGATCCAGCAGACTACGCCTGATCTTGAGGTTTCGCCTAAGGGTATGATCGTGGCCGATCCCGAAACCGGAGCGACTTCAAAGCGGGGCGTATTTGCCGGTGGTGATATTGTGGCCGGGGCGGCCACAGTGATCATGGCGATGGGGGCCGGGCGCAAGGCGGCCCGAGCGATTGACGCCTACCTGCGGGGTGGTGTGGACCCGTGGAATCGGCGCTAAACTATGGTTACTGGCGGTTGCATTTGTCCGGTGCTTCCGTTATAATAGGGCGATAATTGGCAGGGGCATCTATCGAGGGAGGTGACATTGTGTCCATCATCGCCAAGGCCATAGAGCTTGGCCAGGAAATCGCCAACTCTCAGGAGTTGAAAAACTGGCGGGAAGCGGAGCGGGCCGTATGGTCTGATCCCCAGGCTGCCGGCATGATCCGTGAATTTGAAATGAAACAGCAGGCCTTTCAACAGGCGCGGGCGGAAGGCCGGAAGCTTAGCAGTGAGGAACAGGATGCCTTGGTCGATTTGCACCAGCGAATGACCGCCGATCCCAAGATCAAGGAATTCTTAGAATCCAAGCGTCAGTTTCAGCAGATCATCAACGACATCAACCAGATTCTGTACCAGGCTATTCACGGCAGCGCTTGCACTCCTAGCGGCTGAGCGTCTTGCGGGCCCTCCGGGTGCGGGCCGACACAAAGTTAAAGTTAAATATTGAATAAAACAAAAAATAAATAAGTCAAAACAAGCGGCAGAAGCCCTGGGTGCGCCCAGGGTTTTCCTTTTGGGGTGCCGATGGACGTGTTATAATGGCCCAGAAGTCAGGCAGGTTGGGGGTTGACATCTCGTGACGCTGACACCGATGATGCGGCAGTACCTGGAGATTAAAAAGGCCTATCCGGATGCGATTCTGTTTTTCCAGATGGGCGATTTTTTTGAAATGTTTTTTGAAGATGCCCAAACGGCGGCGCCAATCCTGGAAATCGCGCTGACCGGCCGTGACGCCGGGAAACTGGGTCGGGTACCCATGTGCGGGGTGCCCGTGCACGCTGTGGACGGTTACCTGTCCCGACTGGTCGAAAAGGGCTACCGGGTGGCCATCTGCGAGCAGGTGGAAGATCCCGGCGCCGCCAAGGGTGTGGTACGCCGTGCGGTGACCCGGGTAGTTACTCCGGGGACGGTCGTGGAAAACCAACTCCTGGACGAGCGGCGGAACAATTACCTGGCCGTGGTTGGCCGGGCCGGCCAACAGTACGGACTGGCAGCGGCCGACGTGAGCACCGGAGATTTTCTGGTGACTACTTTTGCGGGTGAAGCGGCTTGGGAGCGGTTGGTCGAGGAATTGGCGCGGTTGGCTCCCAGTGAGGTGCTGTTGGCGGGAGTGAGCAGCGATCAGGATCCCCCCCGGTGCTTTGGCGGGCATACTCCTGCGGCGGTGACGGCGCTGCCGGAATGGTACCGGGAGGCCGCCCCGGAAGCGCTTGCCGCCCACTTTGGGACCGACCATTTGGCTGTTGCGCCTTGGGCCCGGCATCCGGCGGCGGCCCAGGCGGCGGGCATACTGCTGGTATACCTGCGCGAGACCCAGAAACGGGTTTTAGACCATCTCCGGGAAGTGCGTGTTCCGGTGGCGGGGCGGTATATGGACCTGGACTGGTCCACCAGGCGCAACCTCGAATTGACTACGGCCCGTGACGGCGGACGGCGTCATACGCTGCTGGCCGTACTGGACTGTACGGTGACGGCGATGGGCGGCCGTCTCCTGCGCCGCTGGCTGGAACGGCCGCTTGTGGACGTGAACGCGATCAGGCAGCGGTTGGAGGCGGTGGGCATTCTCACAAACGACCGGCTGCTGCGGGAGGAAATCCGCGACCGGCTTAAAGGGGTATACGACGTGGAACGCTTGGTAGGCCGGGTGGCCTACGGGACGGCCCACGCCCGGGACTTGTTGGCCCTGCGGCTCTCTCTGGAGGCTATGGTCCCGCTCCGCGACCGCCTCGGGCCGTGCGCAGGACTCTTGGGGCAGCTGGCCCGTGAGGTTGACCCGCCGGAGGAGCTCTTGGAATTACTGGCCCGTGCGCTTCCCGATGATCCGCCGCTTGGCCTGCGGGAAGGGAATCTGATCCGGCCCGGATACCACCCGGAGGTCGACCGGTTGCGCGAGGCCAACACGCAGGCGCGGGAATGGCTGGCCGGCCTGGAGGCACGAGAGCGGGAGCGTACGGGCATCCGCACGCTTAAAGTGGGATATAACCGGGTTTTTGGCTACTATATCGAGGTGACAAAGGCTAACCAGCACCTGGTGCCGGAAGACTACCAGCGCCGGCAGACCCTGGTGAACGCCGAGCGCTACTTTACAACCGAATTGAAAGAATACGAGAACATAATCCTGGGTGCCCGCGAGCGGCTAGTGGATCTGGAATACAGGCTGTTTCTGGAACTGCGGGACCGTGTGCGCGCCGAACTGCCCCGGATCCAAAAAACAGCCCGGGCGGTGGCCCGGCTGGACGCGCTGGCTTCTCTGGCGGAAACGGCCGTTCGCGACCGGTACACGGCGCCGGTAGTTGATGATGGTGACCGTATTCTGATTAAGGGCGGACGCCACCCGGTGGTGGAACGGGTGCTTGGTTCCGGGCGGTTTGTGCCCAACGACGTTCGGTTGGACGCGGAGCAACGGCTGGTAATTCTCACCGGTCCGAATATGGCGGGCAAGAGCACCTTTATGCGCCAGGTAGCCTTGATCGTGCTCATGGCTCAGATTGGCAGTTTTGTACCGGCCGAAGCCGCCGAGATCGGGGTGGTGGACCGGATTTTTACCCGGGTTGGCGCGGCGGACAATCTGGCGGGCGGGGAAAGTACGTTCATGGTGGAAATGAACGAGTGCCGGGCCATCCTGGCACAGGCCACGCCGCAAAGTCTGGTGATCCTCGACGAAGTGGGGCGGGGAACAAGCACTTACGACGGCATGAGTTTGGCCCGGGCGTTAATCGAGTACATCCACGGACACGTTGGGGCGAAGACCTTGTTTTCGACCCATTACCATGAGCTAACCGCTTTGGAGGCTATTCCGGGGGTGGTGAATTACACCGTACTGGTGGCCGAAGAGGGCGAAGAAATCGTGTTCTTGCACCGGGTGGTCCCGGGTAAAGCCGACCGGAGCTACGGCATTCAGGTAGCCCGCTTGGCTGGCTTGCCCGCGCCGGTAATCGCCCGGGCCCGGGAGATTCTGGTTGAATTGGAGAACGGCCGGGCGTCCGCACCGCCGAAAAAGAGGGAAAACTTGGTCCAGGTAGAGTTGTTCTCTCGCGGTGAAGAACATCCGGTGCTGTCTGAACTGGGTAAACTCGACATTCTTAACCTCACCCCCCTGGAGGCCCTGGTCAAGTTGGATGAGTTGCAAAAGAAACTCGTCGCGGGTAAGGACACTATCCGCGGCGTAAGAGGGTAGGTGGGGCGTTTGGCACGGATCAAAGTTTTAGAAAAGGCCGTGGTCGCACAAATCGCCGCCGGGGAAGTGGTGGAGCGGCCGGCTTCGGTGGTCAAGGAACTGGTGGAAAACGCTCTGGATGCAGGTGCGCGTACGGTCAACGTGGAAGTCACCGATGGCGGCTTGGCGCGGATCACCGTTATTGATGACGGCTGCGGGATGGATCGGGATGACGCCGTATTGGCCCTTGAGAGGCACGCGACCAGCAAAATCGCGGCGGCCTCGGACCTGGAGGGCGTGCGGACCTTGGGTTTTCGGGGCGAAGCCCTGCCCAGCATCGCCGCTGTCTCCCGGTTAGTACTGCAAACCCGGCCGGCTGACTGTGATGTGGGTACCGAGGTGGAATGTGAGGGCGGAACCGTGCTGGCGGTGCGGACCAGTGGTGGTCCCCCGGGAACGACGGTAACCGTTACCGATCTTTTTTATAATACACCGGCCCGCAAAAAGTTTGTGAAAAGCCCGACCCAGGAACGTGCTTTGGTGTCCGAGATCGTGGGCCGGTTGGCTTTGTCCCGGCCCGATGTCGCTTTCCGGCTAAAAAGCGGCGGCCGCGAGGTGCTGCAAACCTCCGGGTCGGGTGATCTCCTGGATGCGTTGGCGAGCGTTTTCGGGGGGTCCTTGGCCCGGGAAATGCTGCCGGTGCAATTGGAGGTGCCGGGGATGTCGGTGTGGGGGTTCATCGGCCGGCCTGGCGTGTCCCGGAGCACCCGGCGGTACCAGGTGTTTTTCATTAACGGGCGGTACATCAAGAGCTCTTATCTGGCGTCGGCCGCTGAGGAAGCGCTTGTGGGGGTGAATCCGGCCGGGAGACACCCGGTCCTGGTGCTGAACCTGGTTCTGGATCCGGCACTGGTAGATGTAAACGTGCATCCGGCCAAGCTCGAAGTACGTTTCAGCCGGTCCCGGGAGGTCTACACGCTGGTGTACCAGGCAGTGCGCGGGGCTGTAAGCCGCTCGGTAAACGTTGAAGATGGTACTGCGCCGGCGGCGTCTTTTCCCGCGCCCGGGCGCGGCGTTGAGCTACCGGAGACGGCCCGGCCGTTTCAGCTCCTATTGACTCCGGAGGCCGAAATGCGCGAAGACATTCAAGATTATTTCTGTTTTCCCGCCTTGCGCCCCTTAGCCGCGCTGCCACCCGCTTACCTGTTGTGTCACGGCCAAGATGGTCTGTATATTGTGGATCAGCACGCTGCTCACGAGCGAATTTTGTATGAACGCTTTCTCGACCGCCTCGGAACCCTTCCGACCCGGCAGTTGGTGATTCCGATAACCGTGGAAATCCGGGGACAGGAAGCGGCCGCGTTGGCGGAATACGGTTCTTTTCTCTTGCAGGCCGGTTTTGACGTCGAACCGTTTGGTGAGACCACTTTTATTGTCCGTTCGGTGCCGGCCTTTGTGGAAAACGCCGGGGAGGAAAAGCTTTTGCGGGACGTTTTGGAGCGGTTGGCCGAAGAAAAACCGCCGGACGAGGCGACCCTTGGGCGAATCCTGGCGGCGACCCTGGCCTGTCACCGTGCCGTTCGCGCCGGTCAGACGTTGGGGGTGGAGGAAATGAACGGTTTGTTGGCCGAACTGGCGCGCACCCGCGAGCCCCGTGTTTGTCCGCACGGCCGCCCCACTTTTGTCCGCATCGGATTCGGGGAATTAGAACGGAGGTTTGGGCGGGAATGATGGCGCCGGAAGCCCTGGTGATTACCACCGCCATTCGGGCCCGACCGGAGGAAATCCGGCAGGCTCGCGTGCTGAGCGCGAGTCTTGGCTATCCTTATGTTCCGCGTGGTCGCCTGAACCTGGACGATCTCTGCCGGCAGTGGGACGCTGCGGGAGCGGTGGTTGTCACACGGGAGCGGTTGATACTGCGCCTGGCCGGCAAAGAGTTTTTCTTTCATCCGGGACTGGCCCAACTGCGCATAAGAGCGCTTCGGGCTGGGAAAACTGACCAAATGGTGAAGGCCATGGGTTTGCGGGCCGGGGACCGGGTACTGGACTGCACCCTGGGTTTGGCCGCCGATGCCCTGGTGGCCGCGTACGTAGTCGGGGACTCCGGCCGGGTAGTGGGCCTGGAGGCGGTGCCCGTGGTGGGCACTTTGGTCCGCTATGGGCTCAAACGGTACCGGCCGGGTGACGCCGCGGTTGCCGCGGCTCTCCGGCGGGTGGAAGTGGTGGTGGCCGATCACCGGGAGTATCTGCCAACGCTGGATGGCGAAAGTTTTGACGTGGTATATTTCGATCCTATGTTCCGTATTCCCCTGCGGCGGTCCAGCAGCCTGGAGCCGTTGCGGCCGTTGGCCGAGCACGCACCGCTCGAGCCGGGGTCGGTGGCGGAGGCCCTCCGGGTCGCCCGCCGCCGGGTGGTGCTGAAGGAGCGGCGGGGCAGCCCGGAATTTGACCGGCTCGGTTTTCGCCGCGTCGTCGGCGGACGGTACTCCCCCGTAGCATACGGTGTCATCGAGAAGGGCGGGGATCAGCTTGCATGAGCGACCGCTCTTAGTAGTGATTACCGGGCCCACGGCGGTGGGAAAAACGGACGTCGGGATCGACGTGGCCCTGGCCGTCGGCGGGGAGGTTGTTTCGGCCGATTCAATGATGGTTTACCGGGGGATGGACATCGGCACGGCGAAGCCGACGCCGGCGGAGAGGCGGGGAGTGCCGCACCACTTGATCGACGTGGCGGAGCCAGACGAGGAGTTCACCGTCGCCCGTTATCAGGAACTCGCCGAGGCGGCCATCGCGGATATTCACCGGCGGGGGCGGGTGCCCCTTTTGGTCGGAGGTACGGGTTTGTATATCCGGGCGGTGGTTGACCAATACCGTTTTCCGGCGCCGGCCGATCCCCGGTTGCGGCGCCGTTTGCAGGAGGACGCCCGCCGTTTCGGCAGTGCCCGGCTGCACCGCCACTTGATGGCGGTGGACCCGGACACCGCCGGACGGCTGCACCCGAACGATGCCCGGCGAATCGTCCGGGCTTTGGAGGTATACTATCAGACGGGAAAACCGTTTAGCTGGTTCCGCAAACAGCCGCGCGGGGGAGAAAAATACCGCCTGGTTATGTTCGGGTTGACCCTGCGCCGGGAAAAGCTTTACCGGCGGATCGAGGAACGGGTGGACCGGTTGATTGCGGCCGGACTGGTCGAAGAGGTCAGAGGTCTCCTGGAGCGGGGTTACGGTCCGGAGTTGGTGTCTATGAAGGGTTTGGGTTACAAGGAAATCGCGGACTACCTACTGGGGCAGACAACACTGGAGGAAGCGGTTAATATACTAAAGAGAAACACGCGCCGTTTTGCCAAGCGTCAATTTACCTGGTTTCGAGCAGACGACCAGATCAGGTGGCTGGATACGGACGAATGCGGCGGCAGAAGGGGAGTGGTGCGAGAAATTGTGCATAATCTGGCAGGAATAGTCTCGTTCCCGGCGAACTGAGTAATATTAACCTTATGGAGGTACCCCGATGAGCAAGACACAAATAAATCTTCAGGATGCTTTTTTGAACCAGTTGCGGAAGGAAAACATTCCGGTAACTATTTTTCTAATAAACGGTTTCCAGCTCAAGGGTACGGTCAGAGGGTTCGACAACTTTACCGTGATTCTGGATAGTGACGGCAAACAGCTAATGGTATACAAACATGCCATTTCCACGGTTAGTCCCACCAAGCCCGTCACCACCAGCGCGGCGCCCGAACACAGGAATTCCGGCCCGTAGGGCCCTTCGAAGGAAGGGCTTCCTTTTCTGAGTAAGGTGAAGGGTTGCGCGATGAAGGACAGGCTGACGGCGTTGGCGGACGAGGTGGAACAGGAGGTTGCCGAAGTCTATCGTGGTATTGAGGCGGTGGCCCTGGCCAATCACCACAAGGTCTTAGAGGCCTTTCACGCTTGCCGGGTGAGCGCGTTTCACTTTTGGGGCAGTACCGGTTACGGTTACGGCGATACGGGTCGGGATGTATTGGACCAGGTTTTTGCCCGGGTGTGTGGGACCGAATCGGCCTTGGTGCGTCTGCAGATTGTTTCCGGGACCCACGCCGTGGCGCTTGGGCTCTTGGGGCTGTGCCGCCCCGGCGACGTTCTGGTGGTTGTGGGCAAGCCCTATGATACCCTGGAGCGGGTGATTGGAGTCCGGGAGGCGGTACCGGGTTCCCTGGCCGATCTGGGGGTAGAATATCGAGAGGTGGCCTTGGGTGCCGATGGAAAGCCCGACGAAGCGGCTCTGCTGGCGGCACTGGATGCCCGTACCCGGGTGGTCTTGTTCCAGCGCTCCGGCGGGTACAATTGGCGCCCGGCCTTGCTTGCCGAAGACCTGGCGCGCCTGATCGAGCTGGTCAAAAGGTGTGCGCCCCACGTGCGGGTGGTGGTGGATAACTGCTACGGCGAGTTTACGGAGACCCGGGAACCGGGTGAGCTTGGCGCGGATCTGGTATGTGGGTCGCTGATCAAAAACCCCGGCGGGGGGCTGGCGCCCACCGGTGGGTACGTGGCCGGTAGTGCGGAGTGCGTGGAACTGGCTGCTGCCAGATTGACCGCCCCAGGTCTGGGGCGCGCCGTGGGGGCTTCGCCCGGTGGCCTGCGTCTTCTGTATCAGGGGCTTTTTCTGGCGCCGCACTTCGTTGCCGAGGCGCTGAAAGGGGCGGTTTTTGCCGCCCGGCTGCTGGAGAAACTCGGTTATGAAGTGCTGCCGGGTTACGCGGACCGGCGGGCGGATATCGTGCAGGCCGTCCGCCTGGGGACTCCCGAGCGGGTGATCGCTTTTTGCCGGGGTATCCAGAAAGCGTCTCCGGTTGACGCCCACGCCATTCCTGAACCGGTTTCCCTGCCGGGTTACGTCGACGAGGTGGTTATGGCTGCGGGAACCTTTGTCCAGGGCGCTTCGTTGGAATTGACGGCGGACGCCCCGGTCCGGGAACCTTTCGCCGTGTTTCTGCAGGGGGGGCTTTCCCGGGAGTACGTGAAACTGGGTGTGCTGTCCGCCGTCCGGGAAATCGAGCAACTGGATAGGGGAAAGTAAGGTAGCGAGGTGTTGATGAATTGAAAGACCTGGTGATCATCGGCGGCGGTCCCGGAGGGTTGACCGCCGGAATCTACGCGGTACGTTCAGGACTGGACGTGGTGCTGTATGAGCGCGGCGCCTTGGGGGGCAACGTGCTGAATGCCGAAAAGGTGGAGAACTATCCCGGTTTTCCGGGGGGAATCAGTGGTCCGGATCTCATCGCCCGGATGGAGGAACATGCCCGCCAGGTGGGGCTGCCCATAGAGTTTAACGAGGTGCACGAGATTACGCCGGAAAACGGCTGTTTTCGCCTGCGCACCCGGGAAGGCGAGGTGTCGACCCGGACGGTGATTATCGCCACCGGGACGGGTCCCCGGCCGCTGGGAGTGGAGGGCGAGGAGCGTTTGCGCGGCCGCGGTGTTTCTTACTGCGCGGTGTGCGACGGTGCCTTTTTCCGGGACCAGCCGGTGGCCGTAGTCGGGGGTGGGGATGCGGCCGTGGAAGAAGCGCACTACCTGTCCCGTTTCGCGTCCAAGGTCTATCTCGTTCATCCGCGGGCCACGATCCGGCGTTTCCGGGTGGAGAGGAGCCGCATCGAGAAAAACCCGAAAATCGAAATGATTCCGAATACTGAGGTAACCGGGATTAAAGGAGACAAAGCGGTTGAGGGGCTGGTCTTGAAGAACCGCGAAAGCGGGGAAACGCGGGACCTTCAGGTGGACGGCGTGTTTGTTTACGTGGGTATTAAACCCAACAGCTACCTAGTGGAAAAGCTGGTCGATCTGGATGACCGCGGGTTTATTATTACCGACGACCGGATGCGGACCTCATGGCCCGGTATTTTTGCGGCGGGTGATGTGCGCCGGACACCGCTGCGCCAAATCGCCACGGCGGTGGCGGACGGGGCGACTGCGGCCATCTGGGCTGAAAAACAAATTGCCCACGTTTCCTGCTAAAAAAAGGGCTGTACCTCTAGGGTACAGCAGAAAGGGAGAGGAGTTAGGTTGTTACTGGGTCCGGTAGCATTATAACCAAGATTGGTGTGCCGCATACATTTTCCCCAAAAAATATTATGGATACCCAAAGGTTTGTAGTACGTGCGGTGCCCAACTTGCAACCCCGAAAGGCAGCCTTTCGGGGTTAAAACTCTAGGGAGACCAGGTCCCGGCGCCTAGCGCGGAGCAGGGGCAGTTTGTTACGAATCCGGTCGATCAGGTCCAAATCGATTTCAGCTTGGAGAATCGTTTCCTGCTCGTCGGCGGCGGCAATTACCTCCGACCAAGGGTTGACGACCATAGAGTGTCCGTAGTAAACGTACTCGCTTCCCTCCTCGCGGGCCGGTCCGGCACCTACGGTGAAGACCTGGTTGTCCACAGCCCGGGCGCGAAGCAGCAGTTCCCAGTGTATTGGACCGGTGATGGTGTTAAAAGCCGCCGGGATGACGATGATTTGAGCCCCTTTGAGGGTCAGGGCCCGGAATAATTCGGGAAACCGAACGTCAAAGCAAATGGCTACGCCGAAGCAGCCGAACGGGGTGTGGAAGACCTCCAGGTCGTTTCCGGGGGAGAGGGTGTCGGATTCCCGGAATACCAGGGATTCTAGCTCCACATCAAACAGGTGCACCTTGCGCTGGCGGCCCAGCAACCGGCCGTCCGGCCCGTACACGAAGCAGGTGTTATACACCCGGCCGTTTTCCCGTTCCGGTATCGACCCCCCAATCAGGTAAACACCGGCGCCGGCGGCGGTGTGTCCGAGCATCTCGAAAGTCTCCCCGTGCGGATAGGTCTCGGCGAAGCGGACAAAATAAGCGTGCGTATAGGGACAATTAAACATCTCCGGAAGAACCACGACCTGGCAACCGGCTTGTGCGGCTTTTAGCACCATGGTGCGGGCCCGTTCCAGGTTCTCCCGTTTTTTCTCTGTAACTCTCATCTGACAGATACCAATCTTAAAGCTTCCCACGGTCCACCCCCGTATACAATGTGGTAAAATCTATTATACCGTTTAGGCTGGTCCTGAAGAAAACGGTTTATTCCAGGACCGTTTATGGAAAGGGGAATAAAGCGGTGCAGTATTATCTTTTCTTTGGATTATTGTTTGCTTTCCTGGTGGCCATCTTCGCAGTCCAGAACGCCAACCCGGTGGACATCGTGTTTCTGGCTTGGCAGGTAAAGGGGGTTTCCTTGTCACTGGTGCTGCTCGGGGGGGTGGTTGCCGGTGCTGCTATCGCGCTGGTGCTTGGTCTGCCCCGGCAGTTCAGGATGACCCTGCGCATCAGGGAACTGACCGCCAAACTGGCCGAGTACGAGATGCGTCCGAAAACCGGTGACGCGGCCGATAGCGGAGAACAGGCCGGGAACGTGCTTGTGACTGGCGGCCGGGACGGTGACAAGCAGACCGACCCCTTAAAAGGCGGGGAACAGGACGCGCCGGTTAAGGACCGGGCGTAGGACGCCACCAGGGGTGAGGAGGGCGGAATGGACGGGACATTTGTAGTCCTTGACCTGGAGACCACCGGCCTGGACCCACAGGTTGACGAAATCATTGAGGTGGGCATTGTACGCATTAAGAACTGGCAGCCCGACGCTTTTTATCATACCCTGGTGCGCCCGTTGCGTTCTTTGCCTCCCCGGATCAGGAGCTTGACCGGGCTGGACGATGCGTTGTTAGCGCGTGAGCCGTCCTGGTCGGAGGTGCGGGCGGCGGTGCTGGATTTTCTGGGGGACGCGCCGGTGGTAGGACATAACGTGGGGTTTGATTTGGCTTTCCTGCAGCGGCAAGCCGGGTATCGGCCGCTACGGGCTTACGATACTGCAGAACTGGCGCGGCTGGTGCTGCCGGGGCTGGCCTCTTACCGGTTGGAGACGCTATGTGCGCAGTTGGAGGTACCATGCCGGCCAGAACACAAGGCGTTGGCGGATGCACAGGCGACGGCCGCGCTGTTTGTACGTTTGTGCGCAGGGTTCCGGCGGCTGGACTGGAAGGTACAGGGCGCCGTTCACCGTATCCTGTCTCAAACCGCCGGTTCGCCCTATTTTTATCTGGTCGATTGGTTGGTAAGGTCTGGGGGCGGAGAGACCACCGATATTGCTCTAGACGTGCCGGATGTTTTGGAAGACAACGCGTTGGCCACGGCGGCAGACACCGGGTTGAGGCCCCAAGACATCCGGAGCGGGCCCGACGCGGTGGCGGACTTTCTGGGTCCCGGCGGCCCGTTAGCCTTCCATCTGCCGGCCTTCGAACACCGGGAGCAGCAATTGCAGGTGGCACGGGCGGTGGCCCGCGCTTTAGACCGCGGGAAATGCCTCGTGGTCGAGGCGGGGACCGGAACCGGCAAGTCGCTTGCTTACCTGGTGCCGGCCGCATTGTGGGCGTTAGGCGGCGGATGCCGGGTGGTGGTTTCCACCCATACGGTCACCCTGCAGGACCAGTTGGTGACCAATGACTTGCCGCTCCTGCGCAAAACGCTGGACGGCCTGCCAAAAGTGGCGTTGTTGAAAGGGCGGGGGCACTATCTCTGCCGGCGGCGGTGGAGTGCCCTGATGAATGAGGCCGGGTTTTCTCCCGAAGCGGGTTTACTGTACGCCCGGATCGCGGTCTGGCTTAGATTTACCCGTACCGGAGACCGGGGGGAATTGAATCTTCGGCCCCGGGAGAAGGTACATTGGGACAGAATAGCGGCGGGCAATTGGGACTGCGCCGGCGGCAGATGTCCGTTTTTCAGTTCCTGTTTCTTGCAGAGAGTCCGCCGGGCGGCCGAGCAGGCGCATCTGGTGGTTACCAACCACTCCTTGCTTTTATCGGATCTGAAACTGGAGAACCGTATCCTGCCTCCTTACGATGCGCTGGTCATCGACGAGGCCCACCACCTGGAGGAGGTGGCCACCCGGCAACTGAGCACTACCGTTTCGGCCTCCCGGTTTAGCCAGTGGGTGGAAGGGGTTAACCGGCTCATCCGTAAGCTGGCGGAGCATTTTCCGGGTGACCGCGAAGGGACCGTACGGGACGGTGAAGAATTGGTAAAAGCGGCCCGGAGCTTTTTTGCGTTGATTGGGGGGCGGGTCCGCCCCCCGGATGGTCCGGAAGAGGATTACTCCGCGGTAAGTTGGGCTCCCCGAGCCGCTAACCTGGATAGCACCTCCGACTTGCCCGCACGTTACCGAGAACTGTCTATCCGGCTGGGCACCTACCTACAGCGTTTCACTCAGGCGGCGACACAGTTGGTGGACGGCTCGGGCCCGGCGCTGCGAGAGGATTTGCGGGCGGAGTTGGAGTTGGAGACGGCGGCCGGTGCGCGCCTCGCCGCCGACTTGGAGTATGTTTTCGAGGCGGACGATCCGGACTACGTTTTCTGGGCCGAAGGTGGTGGAGCCCAGGGCGAAAGTGTGTTATGTGCGGCGCCGATCCGGGTGGGGGATCTTTTACATGCGGGGTTGTTTGGTTCCGGAAAACCGGTGGTCCTTACTTCAGCCACCTTGGCGGTTCAAGACTCACTTGATTTCTTTGTCGAACGCATCGGCTTAGCCAAAGTGCCTCGGGAAAACCGAGAAAGTTTGATTGTCGGGTCACCTTTCGCTTACGAACGGCAGGTACGATTCTTTGTGGTGAACGACCTTCCTGGCCCCGGGGAACGGGCCGGAGCATACTTAGACGCCGTGGTGCAGGCACTGGAAGCTATCCTCCGCATTGCCCGCGGTCGGACCCTGGTCTTGTTTACGGCGCACAAAACACTTAGGTCGGTATACAACAGACTGAAGCCCGTGTTGGAAAGCCTGGGGGTCGAACTGCTGGGCCACGGCATTGACGGGGGACGAGCACAGCTTCTCCAGCATTTCCGAACCACGCCGCAGGCGGTGCTTTTCGGTACTGCCAGTTTCTGGGAGGGAGTGGACCTCCCGGGAGAAATGCTGACCTGTCTGGTGATTGTAAAGCTGCCGTTTCAGCCTCCTGACCACCCGGTATTCCAGGCGCGGCGTGCGGAAATCCGCCGGCAGGGGGGTAACGATTTTGTCCGCCTATCCTTACCCCAGGCTGTGCTCCGTCTGAAACAGGGATTCGGCCGCCTCATTCGGTCGGCGCGGGACCAGGGCGTGGTGATCATCCTTGATAACCGGTTGATCGAAAAAAGGTATGGGGCGGTATTCCTGCGTTCCTTGCCGCTGGCGCCCATCTGTGGACCGCTGGCCCAAGTTCTGGATCTCCTGGACGATTTTAACAGGTCCGTTTAACCGGTCGGTTGCGGCGCGCAAGGCACATCCAGGACCCCTTCTCCATAGAATGTACGTGGATGTTACGTTTCTTTACACCGAGGGGGGGGAAAAGTCTTGCGGGTTTACTACTTCCGTCTGCCCGGTTTTTTGAAAGCCATCCTCGCTAAGTTTATCAAGTGAAGGAGGCAGGCATGTTTTGTGGATGACCGCCCACTTGTCCTCAGAAGTGGGCGGTAACACAATGTTGGTTTGCTATTAACTCCCGGCGATCCCTGCCCGTTTTTGGAAATTGGTTTTTTCTTGAACTGCCACCGGTGTTTCCAAAATAATAGTGGTAGTAAAAGCCGGTGGTGATTTTGGCGTGCATTACGGGCCGATCCTTACTATAATGGGTAAGGTGGCCTAAACTCAGTTCGCCGGCTGGGGGAGGACTTACAAGTCCTGCTGGCGAAATGTACTTTTTGGAACAAACCTATGCGCAAAAAACGGCCTGCAGATCCTGAGTAACGGGAGATGATGAGGTTTCAATGTTGCTGAATCTAAGTACGGCGGTGCGAGACAGTGCCGCGTTTGTTAGTTATGTCGAGTCCGCGAGCGGCCAGCGAATTTCCGATTGTTACCAGTGTGGCAAGTGTACGGCGGGATGTCCGGTTAGTTTTGCCATGGACTTGATGCCACACCAGGTGATCCGCCTGCTCCAACTCGGCTTCCGGGACGAACCTTTGAACAGCAAGACGATCTGGCTTTGCGCTACCTGTGCGACCTGTACTACCCGGTGTCCGCGAAACGTGGATTTGGCTCGTCTGATGGACACGCTGCGGAACGTGGCCCGGCAGGAAGGACGTACCGGAGCCGGGAAGGACGTGGCGTTGTTTAACGAGGTTTTCCTGGAATCGGTACGCCGGTACGGGCGTGCCCACGAGTTGGGTATCGGTTTGCGGCATAACCTGCGGACAGGCAGGCTTTTGAAGGATAACGATTTGGCCCGCACCTGGTTTCTGCGGGGGCGGCTCCAGGTGCGACCGTCAAAGGTTCGGGAAGTCGCCGAGATTGAGCGCATTTTTGGGGAAATCGCGCGGATGGAGGACGGCGAGTGAGATTTAGCTACTACGCGGGCTGTTCCTTACACGCCACCGCCAGGGAATTTGACCTATCCACCCGGGCCTTGTGTAGCCGGCTGGGGATTGAATTGGCTGAGATTCCCGATTGGAGCTGTTGTGGTGCAACTGCTGCGCACAGCACCAGCCATCTTCTGGGTGTGGCCCTGGCGGTTCGTAATTTGGCGCTGGCTGAAGCGCAAGGTCGAGATGACGTCCTTGTGCCTTGTGCGGCTTGCTACCACAGGTTGGTAACCGCTAAGAAAGAGATGGCCGAGAACCCTCGGGTACGGGAACAGGTGCTTAAAGTTGTCGGGCACAAGTTCACCGGGCAGGTTAGGGTGCGTTCTTTGCTGGAAGTGTTGGCGGCATTGGATACGGAACATCTGGGTAGCCGGGTGGTGCGGCCTCTGGGAGACCTGCGGGTGGCTTGTTATTACGGGTGTTTACTGGTCAAGCCCCCGGCAGTTACCGGATTTGATGACCCTGAGCATCCCCAGTCTATGGACCGGCTGGTACGGATTACCGGGGCCGAGCCGCTGGATTGGGATTACAAGACCGAGTGCTGTGGGGCCGCTCTGGGTGTGGCCAACGAACAGGTGGCTCTAAAACTGGTTCGCGACATTCTGGAGGCGGCTTTGCAGGCTGGTGCGGACTGCCTGGTTTGTGCCTGTCCCCTGTGCCAGAGTAATCTGGACGCCCGGCAGAGTCACGTGAACCGGGCCTACGGTACGAGTTTGAAGCTGCCAGTTATGTACTTTACCCAACTGCTGGGATTGGCCTTTGGAATCGGCGAGCGGGAACTGGGGCTGGACACGCTATTCGTTGATCCGCGCCCGGCGCTCGCGTACGGTTCAGCCAAGAAAGCTTAGTGGATCATCATAGGAGTTGGTGCCACTGGGTTTTGATTGATTCTTGTTGGAACAGGAGCGTGCGCATGGCTAGAACAGGCGTTTTTGTTTGTTGGTGTGGTTCCAATATCGGTGGGGTGGTCGATTGTGCGGCCATTGCGGCCCAAGCAGCCACTTTCCCCGGTGTAGCGTACAGCGTGGATTATAAATACTTGTGCAGCGAACCAGGCCAGAACCTGATCATCCAAGCCGTGCGTGAACACCGGTTGGATCGGGTAGTGGTGGCCGCATGCTCGCCGCGCCTGCACGAAGAGACTTTTCGCAAGGTTCTGGTACGGGCGGGCCTGAACGCCTACCTGGTGGAAATGGCCAATATTCGTGAGCATTGCACCTGGGTGCACGGCGCAGAGAAAGAACGGGCTCAGCAGAAAGCGGTGGACTTGGTGCGCCGGGCGGTGGCTAAGGCCAACCGGCTCGAGCCCCTGTTTGAATCCTCCATTCCGGTTACCAAGCGCTGCCTGATCGTCGGGGGCGGAATCGCCGGCATCCAAGCGGCCCTTGACGTGGCGGACGCCGGGCAAGAGGTGCTGTTGGTGGAACGCGAGCCCACCATCGGTGGAAATATGGTGAAATTGGACAAGACCTTTCCGACCCTGGACTGTTCAGCCTGCATCAGCACTCCGAAAATGGTGGCGGTGGCCAATCACCCCAATATCCGGCTGTACACGTACGCCGAAGTGGAGAAGCTGACTGGCTATATCGGCAACTTTGAAGTAACGATCAGGCAAAAGGCTCGTTACGTGGATCACGACAGGTGTACCGGGTGCGGTACTTGCTGGGAAAAATGCCCGTGCAAAGTACCCGCGGAATTTGATGTGGGGTTGGGCCACCGCAAGGCGATCTACATCCCGTTTCCCCAGGCCGTGCCCAACAAGCCGGTGATTGACCGCGAGCACTGTCGTTATTTCACCAGCGGAAAATGCCGGGTTTGCGCCAAGGTCTGCCCGACCCAGGCGATAGATTACGGCCAGGAGGAAAAAATTTTCACCGAGAGGGTCGGGGCGGTGGTAGTGGCCACCGGTTTTGGGTTATTCGACTGGTCCCGGGTTTACGGGGAATATGGTTACGGCAGGTACCCCGACGTAATCACCGGGCTACAGTTTGAACGGCTGGTGAATGCGGCCGGCCCGACCGGAGGAAAGATTCTGCGTCCCTCCGACGGGAACATACCGCGCACGGTGGTGTTTATCAAGTGCGTGGGATCCCGGGACGAGGCCAAAGGGCGGAATTACTGTTCGCGGATCTGCTGTATGTACACCGCCAAACACGCGTTGCAGGTGCTGGAAAAAGTGCCGGGGGCACGGGTGTATGTGTTTTATATGGACGTGCGTGCGGCGGGTAAGGGATACGAGGAGTTTTTCCAGCGCGCCGTGCGGGAGGGGGCCGTTTACATACGTGGTCGGGTGTCGAAGATTTTTCGGGACGGTCGCCGGCTGGTGGTCCGTGGGGTGGATACTCTGCTCGGCCGCCCGGTAGAGGTGGACGCTGACCTGGTGGTGCTGGCCACCGCGGTAGAACCGGCGGCCGGTGCTGCGGAGACCGCCCGTCTGCTGGGGGTCAACACTGACCGGGACGGATTTTTCCAGGAGGCGCATCCCAAGCTGCGACCGGTGGAAACCCACACCGGCGGGGTGTTTCTCGCCGGAGCTTGCCAGGCGCCTAAGGACATTCCGGACACGGTGGCCCAGGCCAGCGGCGCGGCAGCTAAGGTGGTCGGGTTGCTGTCCCGTGATCAATTGTCCACCAGTCCGATGATCGCGCGGGTCAACGAGGTTCTCTGCACCGGATGTTTTCTGTGCGTGCCGGTTTGTCCATACAGGGCGTTGGCGCCGAAGAAGATCAGTGAGCGTCTTCCCGGCCACCCGCTGCGGGAGCGGGAGGTGGTTACGGTGAACGCCGGGTTGTGTCAGGGCTGTGGGGCCTGTAACGCCATTTGCCGGGCCGGGGCGATCGAGGTGCGCGGGTTTACCAATGAACAGTTGCTGGCAGAGGTGGACGCCTTATGTCTATAAAAAATGATTCCACAACTTGGGAGCCGAAGATTTTGGCTATTTTTTGCAATTGGTGCAGTTATGCCGGGGCCGACCTAGCCGGGGTGAGCCGTGTGAGCTATCCGCCGAACGTACGGATCATGCGGGTGCCTTGTTCCAGCCGGGTTGACCCGGGGTTTGTGCTCCGGGCTTTCTTGAAGGGCGCGGACGGGGTGCTGGTTGCGGGGTGACATCCCGGTGATTGCCACTATGTTAGTGGCAATTACCACACCCGGCGCCGCTTCCTCCTGGTAAAACGGCTTTTGGAGTATGTGGGTTTGGAACCGGGCCGTCTAGAGGTGCGTTGGATTGCGGGGGCAGAGGGCGCCAAGGTAGCCCAGACGGTGCAGGAGATGACCGAACGGATCCGTGAGCTCGGCCCCAACCAGAAGATGAGGGATGAGCGGTGAGAGATACCGTCACGCAGTTGCGGAAAGAAGCCGCGCGGTTGCTGAAAGAGGGTAGTGTTAAATATGTAATCGGGTACGCCCAGGGCACGGATGTGGCCCGGGCCGCCCCCTTTTTTGCGACCGTTCCCGGGCAGGTAAACACGTTGACCTGGACGCCCTTTTGCGTGCCCAACCTGGTCAAGTACTTGCTGGACTTCAGGTACGAGGACGCCCGGCTGGCGGTGGTGGTCAAAGGCTGTGACAGCCGGGCGGTGAATCGCCTGATACAGGACCACCAATTCCCCCGGGAGCGGGTAGTGGTGCTTGCCGTTTCGTGCGGTGGGATGCTGGACAGGGACAAGGTGCTTGCGGTAGTGGAACCAGGAGCGGCGCTGTTGGAGGTTGAGGATCGGGGTGCGGACTACGTTTTGAAGACGGACCGGGGCGAATTTGTTTTCGAGAAGCGGGAAGCGCTGTTAGCGAAGTGCCTGGAGTGTGTTGATAATGCACCGGTGGTGGCCGACCTGGTGGTGGGGCGACAGGTGTCGCCGCCTGGTCGGCCCGGAGTGGACCGGTTTGCCGCGGTGCGGGCATTGGAAAGATTGGATGCAGCGGCCCGAAGCGCGTTTTGGGACCGTCACTTCTCTCGTTGCCTACGGTGTTTCGCCTGCCGAAACGTTTGTCCGGCGTGCAACTGTAAGGAATGTTCTCTGGAGCAGGCTGTTCCGGGTTGGCAGCAAGGGGTCTGCTGGTTGTCCAAACGTACCAGTCTGGGCCTGAACCACATGTTCCACCTGATCCGGATGTACCATGTGACCGGCCGGTGTATCGATTGCGGCGAGTGCGCCCGGGTCTGCCCGGTAAACATACCCCTCCGGGAATTGTACCGTAAGGTGGCCAAAGACGCCAACGAACTGCTTGGAATGTCGTTACCCGGGCTGGATCCGGAGGAGAAACCGCTTTTGACTACTTACCAGGCTACCGATCCAGATGAATTCATGTAGTGAGGTGTGCGGATTGTCGGAGCGGGTGATGGAGCGCGACCGGCTGGCCGCGTTTTTGGATCAGATAGCAACACGTTACCACCTGGTGGCACCGGTTGCAGAGGACGGCGTGGTCGACTACCGGCGGGTGGATGACGCCCGAAAGGTGGTCTTGGACGAATTGTCCACCGTGCCCCCGAAAACGCACTTCTTTCCCCAGACCGAGGAACTGTACAGTTATTCCACGGTGACCGGGCTGGAGATTAAAGAAATCGTAGGCGCACCGGCGGCTGTGCTGTTCGGCGTCCGGCCCTGCGACTTGAAGGGGTTTCTGGCGTTGGACCCGGTGTTTGCGGGTCGCTTTCGGGATCCTTACTACTGGAGTAAGCGTGAGCGAACTATTATTATCGGTCTTAGCTGTACAACCGTGCAGTCCACCTGCTTCTGCCAGGCGTTCGGTGGTTCCCCGGTGGACGGGGAAGGGGCGGACGTGCTGTTTACACCGCTGGAGGCGGTGTACCTGGTGGAGATACTGACTTCCAAAGGCGAGCAGTTGGCGGCGGAGTTCAGCACGTTTTTGGGAACTGAAGGCGTTGAAGAGGCGCTTCGGGGGAAAGAGGCCCTGGCCCGGGAGTTGGACGGGCGGTTCATACGACAGGTGGACCTGGAAGGGGTGAAGGAAAAGGCCGACCGGATGTTCGACCATCCGTACTGGCGGAGACTGGCCCGGAGATGTCTGGGTTGCGGCATCTGCACTTTCCTGTGTCCCACCTGCCACTGTTTCGATGTGGTGGACGAGAACCGTGGGGACCGCACCGGCTTGCGGGTGCGGTGCTGGGATTCCTGTATGTTCACCGATTTCACCCTGCACACCAGCGGCCACAACCCCCGACCTTCGAAGACCGAGCGGTTGCGCAACCGGATTTTGCACAAACTGAAGTACCACCTGGACCGCTACGGTCTGCACGGTTGCGTCGGCTGCGGGCGTTGTGTGGCCAAGTGCCCGGTTAACATTGACATCACCAAGGTGATCGCCGAGATCAGGGAGGTGGACTAGGTGAGCCACGAAAACCCCTTGCTGCCACGCCCGGCCACCATCCAGAAGATCATCCCCGAAACCGGGGACGTGAAGACCTTCCGACTGACCCTGGACGACGCTGAGGCCATGGCCGCCTGGCATCACGAACCGGGGCAACTGGGCATGCTGTCGGTGTTCGGTGTGGGGGAGGCCATGTTCTCCATCAGTTCGTCTCCCACCAGGCGGGAATACATTGAATTCAGTATCAAGCGCATGGGCAAGGTCACCCGGGCGCTGCACGAGCTGGAGGCCGGCTGCCAGGTGGGCTTGCGCGGACCGTACGGAAACCATTTTCCTTATGAAAAGTTCAAAGGTAAAGATCTTTTGTTCGTGGGCGGCGGAATCGGGCTGGCTCCGTTGCGCTCGCTGATCGACTTCGTGTTGGCCGAGGAGAATCGTGGTGACTACGGACGGGTGGAGATCCTTTACGGAGCCCGCTCTTATGACGACTTGTGTTTTAAGTATGATGTGCTGGACGGTTGGGTCCGGCAGCCCGGTACCGTGGTCTACACTACCATTGACCGGGCAGAAGAGCGGTGGACCGGACACGTGGGGTTTGTGCCGGCTTATCTAGAGGAAGTCGCCCCCACCCCGGAAAACAAGTACGCCCTGATTTGCGGACCGCCGGTTATGATCAAATTCGTAATGCAGGCGCTGCAAAAGCTGGGTTTTCGGGAAGAACAGATTTATTCCACGCTGGAGCTGCGCATGAAGTGCGGCATCGGCAAGTGCGGCCGTTGCAACATCGGCAGCAAGTTTGTCTGCCTGGAGGGCCCGGTGTTCAACATGGTGGAGATCGGCCAGCTGCCGCCTGAGTTTTAGGGGATAAAGCCTTTTCCCAGAAAACCAAGTGCTACCCAGGCGGACAATACTATTGGCCGTTCCTGTCCGGGCTGCGGCTGGCCGATTCGGGAGGGAGAAGCTGGCACATGTAAATGATCTTTACGGTGGCAAGGCATACTAGACCAAAAACGGAGACCATTCACTATGACCGTTGCCGCCGAGGTATGGGAAGTAATCTGGCACACTCTGGCTGTTTTTCTTGTAGTACTGATTGTATCGCGGATTATTGACAAAAAGCTTCTAGCTCCAATTACCCATTTTGACTCCGTCGTGACTCCTCCTAGAGCGGTGCCAGGCACTAACTGTTCCGGTTCCAGGTAAATCCTGCTTTCTTCAACGACGATGTTCACTCCAAACCCTCTCCGATTCCAAGCTCTTGCATCAGTTGCCTTACCAACTTCACGATCCTCTCCTGGTCCAGTCCTAGGTAGTGCGCCTCAACCAGGGTTTTGCGCAGGTTTTCTTTTAGCTCACGCATCTTCTCCTTGTCCTCCCGCGCCTGATAATCCAGGCACACGAAGGTGCCCTTGCCCCGCAGCGTTTCGATGACCTTCTGTCGCTCCAATTCCTGGTATGATTTCTGGATAGTGTTCGGGTTGATGGTCAACCGGCTCGCCAGATCCCGGACCGAAGGCAGTTTGTCGCCCGGTTGCAGCGCGCCCCGCAGGATGGCCTCCTTGATTTCCTGTACCAGCTGTTGGTAGATGGGGGTGCTGCTACGCTGGTCGATATTAAACAAAACCGATCACCTGCCTTCCGGGGTGTCTGCAGTGTACTATATCAACTAGTACACATGTAACATGGTTTGCCGGACCTGTCAAGGAAGTATTTTGGGTTTAAAGGCATTTTTGCCACAGCCTTGATTATTGGCGATCAGGGTTATACATTTAAGTAGGAAAAGACGGGGGGCATTAAATTTGGATGCAAAGCTCCTGTTTGCTATCTCCTGCGGCAAGGCGGCCGCCCGGGGCAGCCGGATGCTGGGCCGGCCCGGATCGTCCTTACCGGGGAAAGTGGCGCTGAAGGTTTATCCCTGGACGCTTCGCGATCTGGCCGCGCGGGCGCAGCAGGGCACAATCTTAGTCACCGGGACCAACGGGAAAACCACCACGAACAACATGCTGGCCCGGATTTTGCAGCAGGCGGGCGCACGGGTGATCTGTAACCGGGAGGGGGCCAATCTGATCACCGGGGTTACCACCGCCTTTCTCCGCGAGACCACTCTTTTCGGGCAAATGGAGTTTGACTGGGCGGTGCTGGAGGTGGACGAGGCCAGTTTCCCCGGGGTCGCCGCCCAAGTTGATCCCCGGCTGGTGGTGGTGACCAATTTCTTCCGCGACCAGTTGGACCGGTACGGGGAACTGGACAGAACGGTGGCGGTGATCCGGGACGCCGTAGAGCGGCTGCCGGAGACCCGGCTGGTGCTAAACGCCGACGACCCGCTGGTGGCCCAGTTCGGGGAGTTGGGCCCCTCGGCGGTTTACTACGGTCTGGCGCCACACGCCCGGGTGGTAGAGAGGCGTTTCCGGGTGCGGGAGGCGCGGTTTTGCCCGCGCTGTGGCGGCGCGCTGCATTACGCCTTTTACCATTACAGCCAGCTGGGGTTGTTCCGCTGTCCCAACTGCGGATTCCGGCGGCCCGCACCGGAGGTGGAGGGACTACAGGCTCGTTACCAGGGTGAAAGGGTGGCGTGCACCATTCGTTTTGGGGAAAAGGAGTTTCCACTGGAGTTACCGACGCAGGGCTTCTACAACCTCTACAACGCCCTGGCCGCCTTTGCCGCCGGAATGACGTTGGGGCTGGAGCCTGGTCAGGTGGTGCCGAGCCTGGAGACTTACGAGCCGGCGACCGGAAGACTGCAGCGTTTCCGTTACCGGGACAAGCCTGTGTACCTGAACCTGGTGAAAAACCCGGCCGGTTTTAACGAGGCGCTGAACCTTTTGTATACCAACGAGGGCGCCAAGGACGTGTTCATCGCCGTGAACGACAACGCGGCCGACGGCCGGGACATTTCCTGGCTCTGGGACGTGGATTTCGAGGTATTGGAAGAACTGCAGCGGGACGTGGCTGGTTTCGTTTGCAGCGGATTGCGGGCCGAAGAGATGGGTGTGCGCCTGAAGTATGCGGGCGTGCAACCCGCCAAGATTCTGGTGGAGCCGGACTTGAAGGCGGCGGTCCACCGTACCCTGAAGGGTAATGGTGCGCAGGCATTTTTCTTTGCCACCTATACCGCCCTCTGGCCGGTGGAGAAGCTCCTTCGGACCAGGGTAACGCCCGAGGGGAGGGGCCGGGATGTTGGTTGTCGGCCATCTCTACCCTGAATTACTCAACCTGTATGGGGACCGGGGTAACCTGATCGCTTTTGTCCGCCGGTGCGCGTGGCGGGGAATCCCGGTCACCGTGCGGGAACTGGTTCTGGGCGCACCGGTGGACTTTGGAGCCTTGGACTTTCTGTTTATCGGTGGAGGTTCGGACCGGGAACAGGGGATCCTGATTGAGGACTTGCACCGCCACCGGGACAGCTTGTGCGAGGCTATCGAGGGCGGTTTGGTGGTGCTGGCGATTTGCGGTGGTTACCAAGTTCTCGGCCACTATTACCAGACCCCGGACCGGGTGATTCCTGGTTTGGGGCTGCTGGACTTTTACACCCAGGCCGGGCCGAAGCGCCTGATCGGGAACTGTGCGGTGGAAATCGAGCTGGACGGCCGGCCGGTGTCGGTAGCCGGTTTTGAAAACCACTCCGGCCAGACCTTTCTAGGCCGGGTTCAGCCTCTAGGTCGGGTGCTGGCCGGGTTCGGGAACAACGGCGTGGACGGTACGGAGGGTGCCCGGTACAAGAATGTTTTCTGCTCTTACCTCCATGGTCCTTTGTTGCCGAAAAACCCTTGTTTGACCGACCACCTCATTTCCCTGGCCCTGAAGCGTGCCGGGATGGAGATGCCACTGGTCGCACTCGACGATCACCTGGAGGAGAGGGCCGTGGCCGCCGCCCTGAAGCGGGCTGGTGTTACAGTTTCGGGTAAAACTTAAGCTTTTTTCATAAACGTCTTGCCGACCCCTGGAATGTTTGTTAGAATGTTCGTTAGATATACTGTATACAACATACATTATTTTGTATGGGGGAGGCGAGCCTGTGGAGTACCTCGTAACCTGGGTCGAAGGCGATGAGGTTGAGTACCGGATTATCTCACCGGAAGTGCTTGCGAAAATCTTTGAAGAGGAAAAGAATTACATCATTGTTCCCTTACACTGACCAATAGGCAAGATCTACCTCTCATTGCTCGGGCCGTCACAAAGACGGCCTTTTTGTTTGTCCGGCTTCTTCATTTTTTGTCTGAGGCGAAGCATATACTGATAATGCAAGACTACCTGGAAAACAGGAGGCTGAAAATGAGCTTTCTCCGGGATCTCGATCAGTACCGCTTGGCTCAGAGCTGTCGCAAGTGGGTGGGGACCTTTGCTGACTATCTGGAGTTGGTTCGCCGGCAGCCGTGGATTGCCCAACTGAGCCATTCCCGAATCTACCGGATGATCGTTGCGGCGGGAGTGGAGGCGCGAGAGGGTGGTGGCAAGCGGTACCGATTTTTCAGCCGGGACCTGTTTGGGTTGGACGACGTTTTGGAGAAACTGGTGGAGGAGTACTTTCGCCCGGCGGCGCACCGGTTGGACGTGCGTAAACGTATCTTGCTCTTGATGGGGCCGGTGGGCGGCGGAAAATCGACACTGGTTACTTTGTTGAAACGAGGCCTGGAACGCTACAGCGGTACGGAGGAAGGAGCTTTATTTGCCATCCAAGGCTGCCCGATGCATGAGGAGCCGCTACACTTGATTCCCCAGGAACTGCGACCTAAATTTACTTCTGAATTCAACATCCCAGTGGAAGGAGAATTGTGTCCGTCCTGCCGTCTTCGCCTGGAAACCGAGTACGGTGGCCGGATTGAAGAAGTGCTGGTGGAACGCATTTTATTGTCCGAAGAGCGGCGGATCGGAATCGGCACCTTTTCACCATCCGATCCAAAGTCCCAGGACATAGCCGAACTCACGGGGAGTATAGACTTTTCCACTATTGCCGAATACGGTGCCGAGTCGGACCCGCGTGCTTACCGGTTTGACGGTGAGCTGAACATAGCCAACCGGGGAATTATAGAGTTTCAGGAAATATTGAAGTGTGACGAGAGGTTTCTCTGGAACCTTCTAAGCCTTTCACAGGAAGGGAACTTCAAAACCGGCCGGTTTGCGCTCATATCGGCGGATGAAGTGGTTATCGCTCATACCAATGAGGCGGAGTACCGGTCGTTTGTCGCCGACCGGAAAAACGAAGCGCTGATTTCCCGGCTTTTTGTGCTGCGGGTATCTTACAACCTCAGCGTTTCGGAAGAAGTCAAGATTTATGAGAAACTGATCCGGCAAAGCGACCTTCGAGATATTCATCTGGCGCCTTTTGCTCTGCGAGCGGCGGCCATATTTTCAGTGCTTTCCCGCCTTCGTGAGTCCCGCAAACCGGGAGTAGATCTTTTAAAGAAAATGCGGCTTTACGACGGTGAAGAGGTAGAGGGTATTCGTCTGAAGGGGGTAGCCGAACTCAAGACCGAGCATCCGGATGAAGGGATGAGCGGTGTTGATCCTCGGTACGTGGTCAACCGGTTGTCTTCAGCTCTAATCCGCAGTGAAAGCGGTTGTGTAACGGCGCTGGACGTGCTGCGCGCCTTGCGGGACGGGCTGGATCAGTACCCGTTTATTGGGCGGGAGGAAAAGGAGCGTTTGCTAGACCTGATTGCTCTGGCGCGGCAGGAGTATGATGAGTTCGCGCGCCGGGAAGTAGAACGTGTCCTGGTACACGCGTACGAAGAGTCAGCCCGGCTTCTTTTTGAAAATTATCTGGATAATGTGGAGGCCTTCTGCGGGAATGTTACTGTATGCGATCTGGTTACCGGCAAGGAACTGGAACCGGACGAGAAGTTAATGCGGTCCATTGAAGAGCAAATTGGTATTTCGGAAAACGCCCGGAAGGCATTTCGGGAAGAGATTCTAATCCGGATTTCCACTTACGCCCGCAAGGGCAAGAAGTTTGATTACACGCGGCACCCTTTGCTCCGGGAGGCGATTGAAAAGAAACTGTTTGCCGATTTGAAGGACGTGATCAAGGTTACCGCGGCGGCCCGACATTCTGACCCGGCGCAACTGGCCCGGCTTGAGTGGGTTAAATCCCGCCTGGTGGCCGAGCGGGGGTTTTGCCCGACTTGCGCCGGGGAACTGCTGCGCTACGTGGGTAGCCTGCTTGGCCGGTGACCGTTTCAGCGGGGAGTGATGGACGGTGACCAAGCGATTCACGGTCAGCCGCGAGGATTGGTCGTTGCACCGTAAGGGTCGTCTTGACCAGCAACGGCACCAGGAAAAAGTTCGCGAGGCCATCCGGAACAATCTGGCCGACATCCTTAGCGAGGAAAGCATCATTGCTTCTAACCAGAACCGACTGGTGAAGATTCCGATCCGGTCCATCCGGGAATACCGCTTCCGCTTTGACCAGAGCAAGGGAAAACAGATCGGTCACGGTGATCCTGGTATCGCGCCGGGGGACGTGGTGGCCGACGGACGGACACCGGTGATGCGGGGCAAGGCGGCCGGAAAGGAGCCGGGCCTGGATTACTATGAGGCGGAGGTTTCACTGGACGAACTATCCGATCTGCTGTTCGAAGAGCTGGAGCTACCCGACCTGAGGCAGAAGAAAAACTCCCAATTGGTCGGCGAAAGTATAGAGTTTCGCGGTGTGCGCCGGCGCGGGGCAGGCGGTATTCTGGACCGCCGCTGCACCATCAAAGCGGCATTCCGCCGCAACGCGCTGTGGGGACGACAGGAATTCGGGGGCCTTGTGCCGGACGACCTGCGTTACCGGGCCTGGGTGCCGGTGCGTCGGCCGGAGTCCGCGGCGGTGGTGCTGGCCATGATGGATACGTCCGGTTCCATGGGACCCTTTGAAAAACATATTGCCCGCACCTTTTATTTTTGGATGGTAAAATACTTGCGCAGGCGGTTTGATAACGTGGAAATTGTATTCCTGGCCCACCACACCGAGGCGCGGGAAACCACCGAGGAGGAATTTTTTTCCAAGGGGGAGAGTGGCGGTACCCGCTGTTCTTCGGTCTACCGGCTGGCCCTTGATATTGTGCAGGAGCGTTACCCTCCGGACCAGTACAACATCTATGCTTTCCACTTTTCCGACGGTGATAACTTAACGTCCGATAACGATTTGTGTGTCAGCCTGGCCGAGAAACTGGTTAAGGTGTCTAACCTGTTGGGTTACGGGGAGATTGAAGGACCCTACTACTACACCAGCACGCTGCGATCTATTTTCCGGAAAATCAAAGATCCACGGTTTGTGAGCTTGGTGATCCGGGACAAAGACGAAGTCTACAAAGCTTTAAAGACTTTCTTTCACACTGGTGCCAGGGCCGGTAGTTTAAAGTAGGCGGATCACAGTTGTCCGGTGAACACGGCGAAGGCGGTCAAGACGGCGAGCGCCCAAACGTAGTAGGAGAAATAGCGGAACCGGGCCCGGTACAGGAGGGTCACCACCAGGTAAAGAGCCAAAATACCCACTCCAGCAGCCACCACAAAACCTGTAACCAGTGCGGTCCAGTTCAAGCCGGCTAGGCCGACCAGGCCAGCGTACTGGTAGATTTCCAGGCCGTGCACGAGCGTGGCGGCCAGGATGGTGGGGATGGCGATGAAAAAACTGTACTCCGCGGCCCAACGGCGCTTAAGCCCCAGGAGCAAGGCGGCGACAATAGTGGCGCCGCTACGGCTGATGCCCGGGATAAGGGCGGCTGCCTGTGCCAGCCCGATCACCACGGCTACGGTCAGCGTCAACTGGCGCAGTCCCCGCTTCCGTGGCCCAAGCGTATCGGTGATCCAAAGCATGACACCCGTGGCTGCTAGCGCGCCGGAAATGAACAAGGGGTGGGCGAAGGTCTGCTCCAATACTGGTTTCAAAGGCCACCCGACCACTCCGGTGACAGCAACCGAGATCAGACCCAAGGCGGTTAGCCTGAGGAAAAGGGTGGAACGGGGTTCGGTTTTGCCCGGCGCCCGGGTGCTGATATCCTGAAGCACCTTCCGGCAAAAGTCCCGCAGACTTTTTCGAAACACCACGCCGATAGAAACCAGGGTGCCCACGTGAACTACCAGGACAAAGGCGATCATTTCCGGGGAATCGGGGGCGGGGAAGGTCGCACCGCGTTCAAGCAACCAATGTTGGGCTAAGACCAGGTGGCTGGTGGAGCTGACCGGGAAAAACATAAATACACCTTGAATAACCCCGAGAAATACCGCTTCCCAAAAAGTCATTTGAACGTTCCTTTTCCGCGATGGGTTGAACTTAGCATAGGCTCAGACCGCACATGCTAAGTATACAACAACTTTGTCGTTACCCGGAATAGCCTTGAAAAAGACAGGGATTTGTGAAAAAACAGGGGAGGGTGAGCGCGTGGACGCATTGGGGCTGTTAGCACGGGACATAGAGGAGATAATCACTGTGGCGCGGTGGTACGGTTTGGACTTTTTCGACGTGCGCTTTGAGATCTGTCCTCCGGAAGTACTACACAGCTTTGGGGCTTGTAAAATGCCCTTGCGTTTTACACACTGGAGTTTCGGAAAAGCGATCCAGCGTATGCAGATGGAGTACGATTACGGCTTAAGCCGGCTGCACGAAATGGTGATCAACACCGATCCTTGCTACGCTTTTTTGCTACGGGATAACACGCGGTTACAAAACCGCTTAGTCGTGGCCCACGCTGTGGCCCACAGCGATTTCTTCAAGAACAATGTGTATTTTTCGCGGGTTTCCCGGTCCATGCTGGAGATTATGGCTGTTGCCAGCCGCCGGATACGAGATTACGAGCGGTTTTACGGGCGGGAAAGGGTGGAGAGCTTCCTGGACGCTGTATTGGCGGTGCAGGAACACATTAACCCTTTTGGCTACCAACCTGCATGGAAACACGCCGGCTCGGGCTTAAACCGGACGCGTTCCCGTGCGGAGTTACCGGAAAAAGACCTTTTGGGCTTCATTCTGGACCGGGGTCGGGGATTGAAGGACTGGCAGCGGGATATTATCCGCATGGTTCGTGAAGAATCGCTCTATTTTTGGCCGCAACTGGCCACCAAGATCTGCAATGAGGGCTGGGCCACCTATTGGCACCTGAAAATCGGGCGGGTGCTCGATCTGAATGAAAATGATAGCTTGGAATTTGCCCGGATGCACGCGGAACTGATCCGGCCGTCGCCAATGGCGGTCAATCCTTACCTGCTTGGGCTGAGTATTTTTACGGATATCGCGCGGCGTTTCGGGGAAAGTACCGTTTTTGAAGTCCGGGCCACCTGTGACGACGTCAGTTTTTTACGCAACTACCTCACCGAAGAGTTGGTGCGAGACCTGGGCCTTTACGCTTTTCGTCGGATGGGCTATGAATGGCGGGTTTGCGACACAGATTGGCGTGCGGTACGCGACACCCTGGTGCAACAACGGTTCAACTGCGGTCATCCCTACCTGATGGTCGAGGACGGGGATTTTAACCGGCAAGGGGAGCTCTATCTGAAACACTATTACGAGGGACAGGAACTGGACGTTTTTTACCTGGAACGAACTCTGCCTCTGGTTTACCGTCTATGGGGCGGCCCGGTACACCTGGAGACCGTGCTAGACGATAAGCCGGTGCTGTTTTCTTTTCATGGAAACAAGATTGGTAAGCGGTTTTTGTAGTCACTTCATAATCCCCAACCGGCCTACGCAAACTAGCTCCAGTGACACCTCCGCGAGGGAATGGGAAGTGATAAGGTGCGACCGATCTGGAAAGGAGCGGTGACTTTCGGCCTGGTTTATATCCCGGTGAAGCTGTACGCCGCGACGGAGAACCGGGACGTTAAACTCAATATGCTGCACAGCCGCTGCCACACCCGAATCAGGTACCAGAAATACTGCCCCCATTGCGAACGGGAGGTCGGTGAAGACGAGATCGTCCGGGGATACGAGTACGAAAAAGGGCGTTACGTCATCCTGGACGAAGCAGAACTGGAGAACTTACCCGGACATGCGGCGCGAAATATCGCGCTCCTGGATTTCGTCAGGCTGGACGAGATCGACCCGGTTTATTACGACAAGGCTTACTATCTGGTGCCCCAGGAGGGCGGGGAAAAGGTTTACGCCCTGCTGCGGAAAGCGCTGTCCGATAGCGGCAAGGTCGGCGTGGCCCGGGTAGCCATCAGGACTAAGGTGTCCCTGGCGGTGCTCCGGGTCAGCGGGTCGGTGCTGGTGATGAGCACCATGTTTTACCCGGACGAAATCCGGTCGCCGGCGCGTTTGCCAGAGCTTAACTTTCAAGCCGAGTTGCATCGGAACGAGGTCGGCATGGCGCTGAACCTGGTGGAGAGTCTCGCTGCTTCCTTTGAACCCGGCAAGTACCGGGACGAGCGGCGGGAGGCGGTGCTGGAACTGATTCAGGCCAAGGTGACCGGCGAGACGGCGGTGGTCACACCGCCGCCAGGGGCGGAAAAGGTGGTCGACCTCATGGAAGCGTTGAAAGCCAGCATCGACCAGGCCAAAAGAGAACGCGGCGCCCGCAAAGGCGCCGGGAAAAAGGCTCAAAAGAAACGTACGGCTACGGCAGGAGCGGGTGTGCCCGACGGTGAGGCAGCGCATCCTTAGGGATGCCATAGGATTAGAATCCAGAATTCAAGAATTCAGAGGACCGAAAGAAAAAAGTGGTTTTGGTAACAGAAAACCGGGAGCTTTTCGGCTCCCGGCTGCGGCGTCTTTGGTCTATTTGGCGTACTCGATGGTTGCTTTGGCGCGCAGGCTTTCCAACCAAGCCGGATAGAGCATCTGCATATTCTTTTCCATTAGTAGGCGTTCCACTTTATCCTGCACCTCTTCAAAGGAAGGATCCTCCGCCGGAAGTGTATCCAGGACCTCCACCACGTGGTAGCCACCTGGCCCCTCCAGCACGTCGCTCAGGGTGCCTACCTCCAGGTCAAAGAGCGCCAACTGCCAGGGCGGCAGAGTTTCCGTATAGTGGATTACGCCCAGGTTTCCCCCGGAACCGGCCGTAAAGGTGTCTATGGATTTTTCTCCCGCCAACTCTTCGAAATCCGCGCCGCTTGCCAGCGCTTCCCGCACGGCTTCGGCTTCTTCACGCGTCTCTACCACGATGTGTCGTGCCTGCAAGCGTTTGGGCTGCCCGAACTGTTCCCGGTGGGTCTCAAAGTACGCCCGGGCTTCATCCTCATCTATGTAAATTTCGGCCGCCAGGAGTTTTTCGGCAGTAAGCTGGATCAACACTTGGCGTTCAATGTCTTCCAGCGACAGACCAAAGGCTTCCAGCGTATCTAGAAAATGCTCCTTCGAAGCGAAGCCGCTTTCAATCAGTTCGTGCAGCCGGGCTTCGATTTCCGCGGGGGACACCTCAATGTTGTGCTTCCGGCCCTCCTGCAGGATTAACGTTTGGGAGATTAGGCTTTCCAAGGCTTCCTGCCCTACCTGAGCATACATCTCCCGGTAGAGGCTGTCCTTAGTAATCTGCTCGCCGTTTACGGTTACCAGCACTTCGCGGTCCCCAGTTTGCGTGCAGCCGGAAAGTGCTGTTGTGCCCAGGAATACCGCGGCGACCAGGATGATACTCAACAAGCGCAGGAGACGCCGCTTGATCGCTGCTTGATATCGCACGGTGGATTACCCCTTTCATACAATTAAAGCTCACTGACCATTATACAACCTTTGGGTTAAATGGTCATGCACGTTCAGGACACGCCACGGAGTGGTGGTTAAGGTGCGCGATGTTTGCCCCGCAAGCGACATAGGACGCGGAAACGGGAAAAAATAAAATTATGGACGGCGGGATTAAACCTATGGAACCGGTATCCTGGCCTGCACCTTTTGACGACCCGGCCTTTGTGCACCAGCTGAAATGGGACGGCATCCGCATTCTGTCCTGGGTGGAGCCGGGCGGCGTGCGCTTGCGTACCAGGCGGGGCGGGGACCGAACCGCTAGCTATCCCGAACTTCACGTGCTGGGCCACCTCCTGGCGGGGGCAAGTGCGGTGTTGGACGGAGAAGCGGTAGTTTTGGATGAGGCGGGACGGCCCAATTTCGGCCGGATACTGCGGCGGGACCAGTGCACAATACCGGATGCCGCCCGGCGGCGTGCTTTACCGGTCCATTATGTGGTCTTTGACGTCCTTTCCCTCAACGGCGAACGGCTGTTTGACCGGTCTTTCGCCGAGCGCCAGGAAATCTTGCGGGGATTATTGCGGGACGGAGACCAGGTGGCGGTTTGTGAAAACCATTCAGAAGGGGTGGAGTTGTTCAAAGCCACCGGGCGGTTGGGGCTGGAGGGGATTGTGAGCAAAGAACTGGCCGGGTTCTACCACCCAGGCCAAAAGCACCCCACCTGGCGCAAGGTGAAACATGCCCGCCGGCTGCACGCGGTGGTGGGAGGGGTGGTTCTTAAAGAGGGTTGGGCCAAGGCGCTGCTCCTGGGTCTTTACCATGAGCGGGGTTTGGTGTACATCGGGCGTGCGGCCAGCGGTCTGAGCGGCGAAGACCTGCAGGCGCTTACCGATTTGGTCCGCAAGCATCAGGCTACCCATACCCCTTTTGCCGAATTGCCCGCCGTAGGGCGGGGTCTGAAAGCAGCTTGGCTATCCCGGCCGATCACGGTGCTGGTTCGTTACACCGGTTGGACTGAGCAGGGACGGCTGCGAAATCCGGTGATTGAGGGTTTCAGTACGGTGCCGGCGTCCGAATGTCTTTTTCCCTAATTTTTGAAGACCGGCTGTTGACAAAGCCTTACGACGGGAGTTTCCGGCTTTGAGCCCTAACACCCCTAATACTGTATGTAAGACGCTGGAGGTTTTGAGAAATACGGTACTTGACCGGTTCCAATAACAGTGTTGAGGGGTTTGATGTTATGGATCAGGCGGTACTTACCCAGAAGTCGGGACTGGCTGCTCTGGTACGGGTAGGCGCTTGCGGTTTGGTGACACCAGCGCAGTTTAAAGAACTGGCCGACCGGTTGGAGGAGTTGGGGGGCGGTGCTGAAGCTTACCCCCCCGGCAGACTCAGGTGTTGCTGTTGCCGACAGCAAAGGTGGGGAAGCATGCGTTGCTGTGGCTCTAGCCGGGTGCTCGCGGGGTTGCACCGGTTCTTACTGCGCCTGTGGGGTTGCCATCAGCGGGCGAGGTATCCGGGTAGCGTGTTCCAGTACTTGGCTGCGGTCAGGGAGCAAAGCCCGGAACTGGCGGCGTTGCTGGCCACACACCTGCGTAAATAAAAAAACGAGGGAAAAGACCTTGCCCGGCTTATGGTCATATGCTAGGATTTTGGCAACGGTTATAACTAGTTTGATGGGGAGGAGTATACCGGTGGCGCGTATCGCAATCATTTCCTGCAAAAAGATCAAGGACGTTACCTGTGTGTCGTGTATGAAGTGTTTCAAGGGGGTGAAAGAGAAAGCCGGCGAGTTCGCGCGTTATGAAGGCCAAGAGATCGAAGTGGTGGCCATGGGCGACTGTGGTGATTGCCCCGGACTGGTGATGCCCAAATTGGTTTTGATTCACGACCTAGCTGGGGTGTACGGTCGAGAGATCGACGCCATTCACTTGGGAACCTGTATGGTCCGGGCCACGACTACCGCTGGTTGCCCGCTCAAACTGGAGGAACTGGCCGCGAAAATTCGCGAAAAGTTTAACAAGGAAGTGATCATCGGTACCCATCCCTGGTAGAACTGCCTACTTACGCCGCAGGCTTTGTCACGGGTGCCATAGCGGCCGGTTGGAAGGGTTTGCACCGCCGGGCGGTCCGCCTCCGAACCCAGGGCATATCATGTCGTACCTAAAGATGCGGAGGAACGCCCGTGCGACAGGAATGGCAGGCAATACTCCCCGTTGTGGCCCGTCTGCCACGTTACGGCCGGTTGGTGTTTGGACTGACACGCGACCCGCGCCTGAAGCCGAGCCAGAAAGCGGCGTTGGCCGGGGCTGTGCTGTACAACCTGTCACCGCTGGATTTGGTCCCAGGAGTGGTACCGGTACTGGGGCAACTGGATGACCTCCTGGTGTTACTACTTGCGGTACGGAGCGTGTTGGCGGACTGCCCGGATCTTATCGTGCGGGAACACCTTCAACGGTCAGGGCTCAGCGCCTGGCAGGTTCGGCAGGATCCGGATACGGTAAAGCGGTTATTGTGGCGGCTGGCGAAGGAACTAGGGCGCATTACCGGCCGTTGCCTGGCCCACGGAATCCGCTTGTCCGGCTCAACCTGGGTTCCCAAAAAATCGACAAGGCGCAGAGCTTAGTTCCAGTAAAGGGATTTGGTTAGAATCCGGATACCGGGAACTTTGGCTGCGCCTTGTCGATACTAGTGTATCTTTTGATGCCCCTTATTATACCTCTTTTAACTTTTTAGGCGCGCTTTTCAATGTTTTTGGTTTCTTGGTTCACCTCCAGCGACTTTTCGCCGGCCTCGACCAACTTCCGCACCATCTGTCCGCCAATTTTTCCGGCCTCCCGGGTAGTTAAGGCACCTTTTTGCAGGTCATCGTCCAGGTGGAGTTCCCGGGCCGTTTCCCACTTCAGGGCCGCGTATTTTTCCTTACGCCGGTTTTTCTTTTTGGACACTGCCATCACCTCGGTAATATGTTTCTTCCCCGGACGGGAAAATATGCGGAAGCGAACCAAAGCCTGGAGGGGAACGGAGGGGTAGTCTTGACCGTAGTGACGGTTGACGGACGAAGTCTAAGGCTGACCAACCTGGATAAAGAGTACTGGCCCCAAGCGTATCTGAAAGGTGACCTGATCCGGTATTTCGCCGAAATTGGCCATTTTGCGTTGCCCTACTTGGCGGGCCGCCCCATAGTAATGAACCGTTATCCGGACGGTGTTATGGGCAAGCACTTTTACCAAAAAAACCGTCCGGAATATACTCCCGCGTGGATACCGACTGTACGCGTGGCACACAGCGAAAAGACGGTTGAATACATTGTGTGCGAAAACCGGGCCACGCTCGTCTGGTTGGCCAACCAGGGTTGCATTGAAATACACGCCTGGCTGGCCCGGGCTGACCGGCTTGATCGTCCGGACCTGGCCGTTTTGGACCTGGACCCGGCGGAAGGTGCTACCTTCCGGCAGGTCATCACCGTGGCGCTGTTGGCGAAGACCGTGATGGCCGAGTTTGGTGTGGCCGGGTGGCCTAAAACATCCGGTGCAACCGGGGTCCACATCTTCATTCCGTTGGAACCGGTGCACACTTTCGGGCAGGTGACAAAGGCCATGGAAGTCGCCGCTCGGCTTGTTACCGGGGTTTGTGAGTTTGCTACCACCGAGAGATCTGTCGAGAAACGGGCCGGAAAAGTGTACATCGATTACCTGCAAAACACCGCGGGAAAGACCATGGCCTTTCCTTACAGCGTGCGGCCCCTTCCGGGGGCACCGGTTTCCACCCCCGTTTCCTGGCCGGAGTTGGCGACACTTAAAGGTCCGTCCGGTTTTACCATGCGGACCGTACCGGCACGCCTGAAGAGGCGGGGTGATGCTTACGCCGGGCTGTTTGAAAAACGCTACCGCTTGGACCCCTTGCTGGCCTTGGCAGGGGACGGTTGACCAGCACGGCATCATTCTTTTTCGACGGTCGGGACGGTCTCGCGGCAGGAAATAGCAATAACGCTCCCGAATCCCATGGCAAATCCATGCAGGGGGTCGGATCGTGGAGCGCACTTACTGGTTGGCCTGGGCGAGCATCTGGCCGGCGGGAGCTAGGCGCTTTCTAAATCTGGTGGAACAGTTGGGCTCGGCCAAAGTCGCTTGGGACGCCGGCGAAGATGCGTTGGTGGCCGCCGGACTGGACCGAAAACTGGCCCGGGAACTGGTGTCCAAAAAGAAGCGTTTCGACCCGGTCGCCGCGGAGGAAAAGGTGCGGGAAATCGGGGCGCGGGTGATTACGTGGCTTGATCAGGATTACCCGGCGCGTCTCCGACATATCTACGACCCTCCGGCCGTACTCTTTGTGCTAGGGGAAGGAAGCTTCTCAGAAGCGACGGCCGCCGTGGCCGTTGTGGGCTCGCGCAAAGCCACCCCCTACGGTCGGTCGGTGGCCCGGAAGCTGGCCGCCGACTTGGGGACCTGCGGCTTGGTGGTTGTAAGCGGCATGGCCCGGGGGATTGATACGGCGGCCCATCTGGGCGCCTTGGACGCCGGCGCGACCACGGTGGCCGTTCTTGGTTCGGGAGTGGATGTGGTTTACCCGCGTGAGAATGAGCAGTTGATGGCAAAGATTGCGGCCACCGGCCTGGTGGTCAGTGAGTTTCCACCGGGTTCGGAGCCTTTGGCCTGGCGGTTTCCGCTCCGTAACCGCATTATTAGCGGTTTGTCTTCAGCCGTCGTGGTCGTGGAAGCCGGCGAACGCAGTGGGGCGCTGATTACTGCCGCACTGGCGCTGGAACAAGGGCGCGACGTCCTGGCCGTACCTGGCAGTATAAACAACCCTAACAGTCGGGGGCCCCACCGCCTGATTAAGGAGGGCGCACGGCTGGTGGAAAACGCCGGAGATGTGTTGGATGAGCTGGGCCTGGATACCCTCTTCCCCGGGATCGGGACCGGTAGCGGCGGCGCCGGCGTCGAACAGTTGGGTCCGGAGGAGAGGCTGGTGTTGGATTCTCTTCAGGGAGAAGGCCTGTCTGACCAGGCGCTTATCGCCATCACCGGGTTGCCGGCCGCCCGGGTGGGCGCGGTACTGGCCTATTTGGAGATCAAAGGGTTTGTACGCCGGGCGCCCGGTGGGTTATACTACTCCTTACACCGTGGTGAGTAAGCCCGGTGTTTTGCCGTCACCGGGTTAAGGTGTGCTGAAGTTAAGGTTTGACTTTAAGAAAAAGAAGAACAAAGACTTTTTAGACCGAGGTGGGTGTGATTGTCTAAAACACTGGTGATCGTCGAGTCTCCGGCCAAGGCCAGAACACTCGGCAAGTTCTTGGGCAAAAAATACGAAATCCGGGCTTCCATGGGACATGTGCGGGACCTGCCCCGCAGTCAGTTCGGCGTGGACGTGGACGACGGTTTCCAGCCCAAGTACATCACCATCCGGGGTAAGGGCGAGGCAATCAAAGAACTGCGTGCGGCGCGGAAAAAGGCGGATCGGGTGCTGCTGGCTTCCGACCCCGACCGGGAAGGGGAGGCCATTGCCTGGCATCTGCAGCAGTTGCTGAACGTGGATCCCGACGAACCCTGCCGCGTTGAGTTTAACGAAATCACCAAGCAGGCGGTACTGGAGGCCATCAAGAATCCCCGCAAGATCGACTTGTGCCGGGTAAACGCGCAGCAGGCGCGGCGGATTCTGGACCGGCTGGTGGGTTACAACCTGAGCCCCTTGCTCTGGCGCAAGGTGCGCAAAGGACTCAGTGCCGGACGGGTGCAGTCGGCGGCCGTGCACCTGTTGTGCGAGCGTGAGCGCGAGATAAAAGCCTTTGTCCCTGAAGAGTACTGGACGCTGACGGTGATCCTGGCCACTGCGCGCCAGGACAAGTTTAAGGCCCGGTTGTACAAACACGCCGGGGAAAAGATTACGGTGCCCAACGAGGAGCGGATGAAACAGATCCTGGCTGACCTCGAGGGGGCCGCCTACCGGGTGGCCGACATTGTGCGGAAAGAAAAGCTCCGCAATCCGGCGCCGCCTTTTACCACCAGCACCCTGCAACAGGAGGCCTATCGCCGTCTGAACTTCACCACCCGGAAGACCATGCAGATAGCGCAGCAGTTGTACGAGGGGCTGGACCTGGGCAAAGAGGGGCCTGTAGGTTTGATCACCTATATCCGGACTGACTCTACCCGTGTTTCGGCTGGGGCGCAGGATGAGGCTCGGGAGTACATTGAAGAGGCTTTTGGTGCGGAGTTTGTGCCACCGCAGAAAAGGGTTTACGCCACCAAGGGCAAGGCGCAGGACGCCCACGAAGCTATTCGTCCGACCTCCGTGTTCCGGACTCCGGAAATGGTGAAGAAGTACTTGAGCCCGGATCAACTGCGCGTGTACGAACTGATTTGGTCACGTTTTGTGGCCAGCCAGATGGCTGCGGCCGTAATCGACACCACCCGGGTGGATATTGCCGCCGGGGAATACACTTTCCGGGCCACCGGTTCCATTGTCAAGTTCCCCGGCTTTATGCAGGTGTACGCCGAGTTGCGTGACGATACCAAGAACGACGAGGATGAGGGAGAAGTTCTCCCCCCGCTGGAAAAAGGCGAACAATTGAAACTGGTGCGCAAAAAGCCTAGTCAGCATTTTACCCAGCCGCCGCCCCGGTATACGGAAGCGACGCTGGTGCGCACTTTGGAGGAATTGGGCATCGGCCGGCCCAGTACCTACGCTCCTGTGGTGGAAACCATTCAGCGGCGGGGCTACGTGGTGCGTCGTGGTAAGACCCTTTATCCCACCGAACTAGGCCTGGTGGTCGATGACCTCCTGCGGGATAATTTCCCCGACATCATCAGCGCGGAGTTTACCGCCCAGATGGAGGCCAAGTTGGACCAGATTGAAGAAGGTGCGGTGGAGTGGGAAAGGGTACTTTCCGAATTTTATCACCCTTTCCGTCAGGAGGTGAGCCGGGCCGAGGAAATGATCCACCGGCTCCGTTTGGACGAAGAGGAAGTAACCGACGAGGAATGTCCCCAATGCGGACGTAACATGGTGGTCAAGACGGGCCGTTACGGCCGGTTCCTGGCCTGTCCCGGTTTCCCCGCGTGCCGCCAGACCAAGCCGCTTTTGGAGACCACCGGACACGTTTGTCCGAAATGCGGCGGGCAGGTGGTGGTGCGGCGGACTAAAAAGGGAAAGGTGTTTTTTGGGTGTGCCGAGTACCCCGCCTGTGATTTTGTAACGTGGGACCAACCAACCGAAGAAAAGTGTCCGCAGTGTAGTGCCTTTCTGGTCAAAAAGGCGGCCCGGAAAAACGCCACCTATATGTGTGCCAACCCCGAATGCGGTTTTAAGGAGCGCAAGGCCGGAGGAGGGGATGCTTAGTGTCCGGCAGTGTGGTGGTGGTCGGGGCCGGGCTGGCCGGATCGGAAGCGGCCTGGCAACTGGCCCGGCGGGGCGTAAGGGTAATTCTGTGTGAGATGCGGCCGCGGCGCAGTACGCCGGCCCATACCACCGGAGACTTCGCCGAACTGGTCTGTTCAAACTCTCTGCGGGCGGAAGCGCTTACCAATGCGGTTGGACTGTTAAAGGAAGAGATGCGCCGGTTGGGTTCCCTGATCCTGGCTTGCGCCGACGCACACCGGGTGCCGGCCGGCGGGGCGTTGGCCGTAGACCGGCAGCGTTTTGCGGCGGCAGTCACCGAAAGGCTTTCCACTCACCCACTGGTGTCTATCCGCCGGGAAGAAGTGACGGCTTTGCCTGCAGGGGAACCGGTGATTCTGGCTACCGGGCCGCTTACCTCCGGCGCTTTGGCCGAGAGTATCCGGGACTTTACCGGTCAGGAGCACCTCTACTTTTTTGACGCGGTTGCTCCTATTGTTACCCTGGAGTCGGTGGACCAGAACCGGGTCTACCGGTCCTCCCGGTACGGAAAGGGAGAACCGGCTTACCTGAACTGTCCTATGTCCAAGGAGGAGTATGAGCGTTTTTGGGAAGCATTGGTGAGTGCGGAGCGGGCACCGCTAAAGGCCTTCGAACGAGAGACCTACTTCGAGGGGTGTCTGCCGGTGGAAGTAATCGCGGCGCGGGGGCCGGACACCCTGCGCTACGGGCCGCTTAAGCCCGTGGGGTTGGCAGACCCGCGCACCGGGGAGCAACCTTATGCGGTGGTGCAACTGCGGCAGGACAACCGGGAAGGAACCTTGTACAACCTGGTTGGCTTTCAGACCAATCTGAAATGGGGCGAACAAAAACGGGTGTTTCGGATGATCCCCGGCCTGGAAAACGCTGAGTTTGTCCGGTACGGGGTGATGCACCGGAATACCTACATCAATGCACCGCTGCTTCTGGAGCCAACCCTGGCGTGTCGCAAAAGACCCGGGCTTTTTATCGCCGGGCAGTTGTCCGGAGTGGAGGGATACGTCGAGTCCGCCGCTACTGGACTGGTGGCCGGGATTAACGCGGCCCGGCTTTTGCAGGGGCGAGAACTGCTGGTTTTTCCGCCCGAGACTGCGCACGGTGCGCTAATTAACTATATCGTCACCGCCGATCCCCATAATTTCCAACCGATGAACGTCAATTTCGGTCTGTTCCCGCCATTAACCGGCAAGCGGCCCAAGCGCAAGCGGGAGCGCAATCTGGCTTACGCGCACCGGGCGCTCGAAAGGCTGGCGGCCTGGGCGGCCGAAAAGGGGGGAGAGCTGTGTACCACCTGATCGACCGGTTTCTGGCTTACCTTCGGGCCGAACGCCAGGCGGCGCGCAGTACCATTTTGGCGTACCAGAGCGACTTATTTGCCGGTATAGACTTTTTTGCGCGCGCACGGGGCAAAGCGAGAGAGCAGTTGCAGCCGGCCGACATTGACCTCCCGCTCTTCCGCAACTATCTGGCCGCGCTGGTACAAGCGGGCCTGGCTCGGAGTACCATCGCCCGTAAAGCAGCGGCGTGGCGCTCCTTCTTTCGTTTCTTGATCCGTGAAAACGAGTTGGAGGTTAATCCCCTTTCCGGGCTCACTACCCCCAAGCGGCGCCGAAAACTGCCGCGCGTGCTTTCTCCCGCAGAAGTGGAGGCGTTGGTGGAGTTTCCGGACCAGGACCACCTCGGACTGCGCGACCGGGCCCTTTTGGAAACGGTTTATGCCGGTGGCCTCCGGGTGTCTGAGCTGGTGGGACTGGACCTGGCCAATGTTGATCTAAAGCGGGGATATGTCCGGGTGTTGGGTAAGGGCAACCGGGAACGCCAGGTGCCCCTGGGCCGCTATGCGGTAGAGGCCTTGCGCTGTTACCTGGCCCAAGGACGGCCGAAGCTGGCCGGCAAACGCTTGACGCAGGCGGTATTCCTGAACCACCGCGGCGGCCGGCTCTCCGTGCGCGGGGCGCGGTTGGTGATCAGCAAATACCTGCGGCGGTTGGCGCCCGATCAGCAAGCCGGCCCGCACCTGTTGCGGCACTGTTTCGCCACCCATCTCCTGGACGCCGGAGCCGACCTGCGCGCGGTCCAAGAGCTGCTGGGCCATGCCCGATTGTCTACCACCCAGATCTACACCCGTGTTTCCGCCGACCGGTTGCAGGAAGTATACCGCCGAAGCCACCCGCGCGGACGGACTAAGAGGGACAATTAAGACAGGAAGTGGAAAATCTAAGTCAGGGGTGAGAAAATGTTCAAGGGCACCACCATCGTGGCCGTAAAGAAAGACGGTGCCACGGCCGTGGCCGGGGACGGCCAGGTTGGTCTGGGCGGAGGTATTATTGTAAAACAAAGCGCGGTCAAGCTGCGCCGTCTTTTCAAAGACCGGGTCGTCGCCGGTTTCGCCGGCAGCGTGGCCGACGCCTTTGCCCTGTTCGAGCGGTTTGAGGGCAAGCTGGAGGAAACCCAGGGTAATCTGCCGCGGGCGGCGGTGCAGTTAGCCAAGGATTGGCGTACCGACAAGTACCTGCGGCGGCTGGAGGCGCTGCTTGTGGTCGCCGACCGCGAGCACGTGTTCATGATCTCCGGCGGCGGTGAGGTGATCGAACCCGATGACGGTATTGTGGCCATTGGTTCCGGGGGCGCATACGCCTTGGCGGCGGCGCGGGCCCTGGCGCGGCACACGGATCTTTCCGCCTCCCAAATTGCGCGGGAGGCCTTGGAAATCGCGGCCCAGATTTGTGTCTACACCAACAACCAGATTACCGTGGAGGAACTATAAAGCGCCGAAAGGAGGATTAACTTGGAACTGACGCCCCGACAGATCGTAGCCGAACTGGACAAGTATATCGTTGGGCAGGACGAGGCGAAACGGGCGGTGGCGATCGCACTGCGGAACCGATACCGCCGGGCGCGGCTTCCGGAGGACTTGCGGGAAGAAGTCATGCCGAAGAACATCTTGATGATTGGGCCGACCGGAGTAGGCAAGACGGAGATCGCCCGCCGCCTGGCCCGTCTGGTGAACGCGCCCTTTGTAAAGGTGGAGGCTACCAAATTTACAGAAGTGGGTTACGTGGGTCGTGATGTAGAGGGTATGGTCCGCGACTTGGTGGAAACGGCGGTGCGGATGGTGCGGCTCGAAAAGCTGGCCGAGGTGGAGCAGACAGCGGCCCGGCTGGCCGAGGAGCGCATCGTAGAACTGCTGGCCCCGCTTCCCGAACGAGAGGTTTCCGCGCGCAATCCCTTGGAAATGCTGTTGGGTACGGGGCGGTCGGACCCGCAGGAGGAGGCCCAGTATAAGCAACGCGTCCGGCGTGTGGAGTTTGAGCGGGAGACCTTGCGTCAAAAGTTGGCCCGCGGTGAATTGGAGCAGGAGTACCTGGAGGTTGAGGTAGAAGACCGGCCTACTTCCACCCTCGAAGTGTTTTCGGGGCAGGGTGTGGAGGAGATGGGGGTCAATCTGCACGACCTGCTGGGCCACATCTTCCCCCGGAGAAAGAAAAAACGCCGGGTTACCGTTTCCGAAGCACGAAAAATCCTTACCCAGCAAGAAGCCCAAAAACTGATCGACAACGAGGAGGTAACGGCGGAAGGTATTCGTCGCGCCGAGGAATCCGGTATCATTTTTTTGGACGAGATCGACAAAATCGCCAGCCGTGACAGCGGTGCCGGGCCAGACGTTTCCCGCGGGGGCGTGCAGCGGGACATCCTGCCGCTCATCGAGGGTTCCACGGTCGTTACCAAGTATGGGTCGGTGCGCACCGACCATATCCTGTTCATTGCCGCCGGTGCCTTCCATACGTCCAAGCCGTCCGACCTGATTCCTGAATTGCAGGGCCGGTTTCCGATACGGGTGGAATTGCAGCGCCTAACCGAGGATCATTTTTTGCAGATTCTTACGGAACCCCAGAACGCACTGATTAAACAATACAAGGCATTGTTAGCCACGGAGGGCGTCAAGCTCGAATTTTCACAAAATTCTCTTGTTGAGATTGCCAGAATCGCTTATACTGTTAATGAACAAACGGAGAACATCGGTGCGCGCCGGCTACACACGGTATTGGAAAAATTACTTGAAACCGTTTCCTTCGAGGCTCCGGATATCGAGAACAAGAGCATTTTGATTGACGAGCGCTACGTGCGGGATAAGCTTGGTGAGTTGGTGCGCCGTGAAGATCTGAGCCGGTATATTCTTTAACACCGGTCACGCAAGGGGGCTTCATGGTTTATAATGAGCCTACTTGAAAAGTGTCGGGCCATCAATCGGATATTGCAAAAATCGGCCGGTTATGCCGTTGATTTTGGTGAGATGGCTCAGGTGTTGGGTGCCAACCTCCGAGCCAACGTTTACATTTTGGATGACGAGGGCCGTATCCTGGGGGCGGAGTTTCTAAAAGATTTTGCTTGTGCCGTGGTTCGCAGGATGGTGCACGAAACCGGCTTTCCCCGGGAGTACAACGAATGGCTGTTAAGCATTCCGACCACCTACGCCAATTTTTGCCAAACGGAAAACGCCTGTGTCTTCAGTGCTTGTGATCGTTGCCAGTTCAGCGATAAAGTCACAACTGTGGTACCGATTGTTGGCGCCGGCAACCGGCTGGGCACCCTGGTGCTGGCAAAATTCGGCGAGGAATTTACCAATGACGACCTGGTCCTGGCCGAGATCGGGGCGACGGTGGTAGGTATGGAAATCCTTCGCGCCCGGGTGGGCCGGATGGAGGAAGAGGCCCGCAAACGCGCGGCGGTACAAATTGCCCTGGGTACCTTGTCTTACTCCGAACTGGACGCGGTGCGTCATATTTTTGAGCACCTGGAAGGGGACGAGGGCCTGCTGGTGGCCAGTAAAATTGCCGATCGGGTGGGGATCACTCGTTCGGTCATTGTGAATGCCCTGCGGAAATTCGAGAGCGCCGGTGTGATCGAGTCGAAGTCTTTAGGTATGAAGGGCACTTACATCCGGGTGTTGAATGACCGTCTGCTGGATGAATTGGCCCGGCTGAAACAGAGTTAGTTTAGTGTGAGAAGATTGAAATAATACTGTTTATCTTGCGCGTGTCTGGGACCTGTGCTAAAATGTGTCGTGGTCCCAATTACACACGCTACCCGATTGCGGCCGGGGTGCCCCGTGGGGGTTCGGCCGCGAGTTGAAGGTAGCGGAGGTTTAAAACCAAGCGGAGGGAGGTGTGTCAATGGCGATAGTGACCATGAAGCAGTTGCTTGAAGCCGGGGTGCATTTTGGCCACCAGACCCGCCGGTGGAATCCCAAGATGGCCCCTTATATTTTTACCGACCGCAACGGCATCTACATCATCGACTTGCAGAAAACGGTCCGTAAAATTGAAGAGGCCTATAACTTCATCAAGCAGGTGGTTTCCGAGGGTCAGTCGGTCTTGTTCGTCGGCACCAAAAAGCAGGCGCAGTTGACGATTGCCGAAGAAGCAGAACGGTGTGGCATGTTCTATGTGAATCAGCGCTGGCTGGGTGGGATGCTTACGAACTTTCAGACCATTAGAAAGCGGATCAACCGGCTCAAAGAATTGGAAAAAATGGAAGCCGATGGCCGGTTTGAAGCTTTGCCCAAAAAAGAAGTGGCCGAGCTCCTGCACGAAAAGAACCGCTTGCAGAAGTATCTGAAGGGCATCAAGGACATGCATCAGCTGCCGGGTGCGCTGTTTGTAGTTGATCCACGCAAGGAGCGTATTGCGGTGGCGGAGGCCCGTAAGCTCGGCATCCCGATCGTGGCGATTGTGGACACCAATTGCGATCCGGATGAGATCGACTACGTCATTCCCGGCAATGACGATGCGATCCGGGCGGTGCGCCTGCTGACCAGCCGGATGGCCGATGCCGTTTTGGAAGGCCGCCAGGGGGAACAGCTGGCGGCCGAAAAAGCGACCGAAGAAGTGCCACCGGAAATGCTTCAGGAGGCGGTCCAGGAAGCATAATAGTAAGGTGGGGGCCGAGCCCCTACCTTTTTCTTGCCTAAGCGGGCCCGGTATTTATCGCGGCCGTGTTTGGGTTATAATGAAGGTCAGAACCGCAATACGGAAAATCATGGCTTTGGGGGGCTTAGGTTAAAGATGGAAGTGGCAGCAAAACTGGTCAAAGAACTGCGTGAGCGCACCGGCGCCGGCATGATGGATTGCAAGAAAGCCCTGGTAGAGACCGGTGGTGATTTGGAAAAGGCGGTCGACTATTTACGTGAAAAGGGTCTGGCCGCGGCGGCCAAGCGGGCCGGACGGCAAACGTCCGAGGGGTTGGTGGAGAGTTACATCCACGGTGTCGGGAAAATTGGCGTTCTCGTAGAAGTTAACTGCGAAACCGATTTCGTGGCCAAAACCGACCAGTTCCGGGCCTTGGCCCGTGATATCGCGATGCAGGTAGCTGCCTCCTGCCCGCAGTACGTGAGTCGCGACGACGTGCCCACCGCAATCCTGGAAAAGGAAAGGAGCATTTTGCGGGCGCAGGCTCTGCACGAGGGAAAACCCGAAAAAATCGTCGAAAAGATGGTAGAAGGGCGCCTGGAAAAGTTTTTCCGGGAGAATTGCCTGTTGGAGCAACCTTTTATCAAGAATCCGGATCTAACCGTGCAGGACGTGATCAACGAGAACATTGCCCGGTTGGGGGAAAACATCGTGGTCAGGCGTTTCACCAGGTATGAGCTTGGGGAGGGAGTAGCTGAGGAAGGTTAACTCGGGGAGAGGCAGGAAGGAAAGCACCGTTGTCGAATAGGTTTTCCTTACAGGAGGGTCCTTGTTGATTACTCCCAGGTACCGGCGGGTAGTCCTGAAGCTAAGTGGAGAAGCGCTGGCCGGAAAACAGGGATACGGTATTAATCCAGATATTGTTGCCTATATCGCCTCCGAAATTAAAGAAGTCATCCAGCAGTTTCGGGTGGAGACGGCGATTGTGGTTGGCGGCGGTAATATTTGGCGCGGCGTGGCCGGCAGTGCGAAAGGCATGGACCGGGTCACGGCCGACTATATGGGCATGCTGGCCACGGTAATCAATTCCCTGGCCCTGCAGGACGCTTTGGAAAAGGTGGGTATCGACACCCGTGTGCAGGCGGCCATCGAGATGCGGGCGATCGCCGAAACCTATATCCGCCGGCGGGCCATTCGTCATCTGGAAAAGGGGCGGGTGGTGATCTTCGCCGCCGGCACGGGTAATCCCTATTTTTCGACCGATACCACGGCGGCCTTGCGGGCGGCCGAAATCGAAGCCGAGGTAATCTTGATGGCCAAACGGGTGGACGGAGTTTACGACTCCGACCCGGAAGAAAACGCGCAGGCGGAAAAGTTGGAAACACTCACCTTCATCGAGATGCTGAACCGGGGTCTTGGTGTGATGGACGCCACGGCCGCGTCGTTGTGCATGGAAAACGGTATTCCCGTGCTGGTGTTCAGCATTTACGAACCCGGTAACATCAAGCGGGCTGTGCAAGGAAAAAATACCGGGACTTTTATCGGGAGTGAGGAAGAATGCGCGAATATCTGGAAGCAGCCGAGCTCAACATGAAGAAGACTACCGAAGTGGTCAGCAGGGATTTCGCCAGTTTGCGTGCCGGGCGGGCTACTCCGGCCCTTTTGGACAAGATCCACGTGGATTACTACGGTACCCCGACGCCGATAAACCAGTTGGCGACCATTTCGGTTCCGGAGGCGCGGATGCTGGTGATTCAACCGTGGGATAAGAGCGCTTTGGGGGACATCGAACGGGCCATCTTGAAATCGGACCTGGGAATTACCCCCACTTCCGACGGGAACGTCATCCGGCTGGTGGTGCCCCAACTGACCGAGGAGCGGCGCCGGGAACTGGTGAAATACCTAAAGAAGAGAGGCGAAGAGGGCAAAGTTGCGATCCGGAACATCCGCCGGGATACGCTGGAACAGTTAAAGGCACTCAAGGATGAGGGGTTTCCCGAAGACGAACTGCGGCGTATTCAGGACGAGGTACAAAAACTGACCGATCGTTACGTCAAGGAAATAGACCGGATCGTGGCGGCCAAGGAAAAAGAGTTAATGGAGATCTAGGGATGTCAGCTTGTCCCGATGTGCTTGGTCTTGAGTTGGAGGACGCCTTAGCCCGTTTGCACCGGGAAGGGTGGCAAGTAACGGTGAAAATGACGGCCCCTCCCCGCTTTGTGGCCCGGGGGCCTCGGCGGGTGCTACGTTTGGTCCTGACCGGTGAGCGGCAAGTCGAAATCGTGGCCGCACACCAGGGCTGGGGGGAGGGAGGTGGCCGCGGTGTTTTTCCAGATTACCAATGATTGTATTACTTGCGGTACCTGCCTGGAGTCTTGTCCGGGGCGGGCTATAATGGAGGGTCTAATCTACCGTATCGATCCGGTCCGGTGTGAAGATTGCGGGACGTGTTTTCAAATTTGCCCGGCGGGTGCGGTTATCCAGTATTAGTATCAGTATCAGTGCGGTCCCCCTGTAACCCAGGGGGTTTTTCATGGTTATATCTTGTAGGGAGGCCCTTTTACAGCTACTTCAAGGATAATTGCCTCCTCAGATCTGGCTCAGGGAGGCCGGTTAAGGTGCATGAAAAGGGATCACCCGAACTGAATACCCTCGTGGGGAAGCTGGACCGTGAACGGCTGCCGGTGCACGTGGCCGTGATCATGGACGGCAACGGGCGTTGGGCGGAAAGGCGCGGACTGCCCAGAGCGGCGGGCCACCGTGCCGGCGCGGAGGCCCTGCGCGAGATGGTTCGTTTTTGTGCGGAACTGGGGATCAAATACCTTACGGCCTACGCTTTTTCCACGGAAAACTGGAAACGCCCGCGCGCCGAGGTCGACCAATTGATGGCCTTGCTGGTAGAGTACCTGTACCGGGAATTGGAGGAAATGGACCGACAGGGGGTGTGCCTGCGCGCCATCGGCCGGCCCGACGAACTGCCGCCGGACGCCAGAAAGGCCCTGGCGGATGCGGTGGAACGCACCCGTGACAACTCCTTGATTATTGTAAATCTGGCCTTGAATTACGGCGGGCGCCGCGAAATCGTCGACGCCATGCGCCGGCTTGGCGCCGAAATCAAAGCGGGCCGGGTGGAGCCGGAAAAGATTGACGAGCATACTATCCAGGCCTATCTTTACACCGCGGGTATTCCCGACCCCGACTTGCTGATCCGCCCTGCGGGCGAACACCGGCTTTCTAACTTTTTGTTGTGGCAAGCGGCTTACACCGAGTTCCTGATGACGCCGGTGCTCTGGCCCGATTTTGGGCGGCTACACTTGGTGCAGGCACTTTTGGAATATCAGCGCCGTGAACGGCGCTACGGGGGCTTAAAGGCTTGATGTTGCCCCGCTTTCTTACCGCTCTGGTCGGTGCTCCGCTGTTTTTGCTTTTGGCTTGGCTGGGTGGACTTTACCTGGTGATGGCGATCGTCGTACTAATCCTGTTGGTGCAAAACGAACTGGTGCGGCTTCTGTCCGAACTCCAGCCGCACCGGGGACTGGTGTTCGCCGGAGGACTGGTGCTGGCGGGAGGCACTTTTTTCGGCCCTGAGCAGTTTCCGGGCGTGGTTCTGGCCGGCTTGTTACTCCTGTATCTGGCGGCCATGGTGGTGCTTTTTCCACGGTTTACCCCCGCCGCTCTCGCCGGAACCGTTCTGGCCACTTTTTACCCGGGACTTTTGGTTTACCTGTACCTGCTGCGCATGCTGCCGGACGGTTGGACGTGGTTTCTGGTGGTACTCTTGGCCACCTGGGCGTTTGATACCTTCGGATACCTTATCGGTAAGGTGGCCGGGCGCACCCGCTTGACACCGGTACTGAGTCCCAAGAAAACGGTAGAGGGGTTCGCCGGTGGTGTCTTGGCTTCGCTTGGCGTGGTCGGATTGGCGGGACTGATCCTTCTTGATACCTGGACTTGGCCGCTCTTTGTTCTGGGTCTATTGGTCGCGGTGGCGGCGCAAACCGGAGATCTTTTGGCCTCGGCCATCAAGCGTTTTGCCGGAGTTAAGGATGCCGGACGGTTGCTGCCCGGACACGGGGGGGTGTTGGACCGGTTTGACAGTTTGCTTTTTACCGCCCCGATTGCTTACTATTATATTATATATACTGGTTTGTAAATGCCGCGGTTAGATAGATTTTGCTGAAAAAGAAACTTTCGCGGGCGAAAGACACGTCGCCGCTATTCCTCGGGCGGCTTGCGTTCTTTGAACAAGTTCCCAATGTGATTTCCGATAATGCCCCGGCGCACACCAAGCACATTTTTTTCAGCAGACGCCCATGTCACCCTTGACGGGTGACATCATCAGAGGATGAAAATGGGCCAGTCAGGAATTCGCTTTAGCGAATTCCTACCAGCAATCCGACGGCTGACGACCGACGACTAACGACTATTTTCAGGGCAGGGCAGAATTGGCAAGCAGCGGGAGGGGTGATTGGTGCGTGGTGCCCTCCGAAAGGGTGCGTAATCTGACCTGGGCTGCCGGTGCGCTGCTGCTGGTGACTCTAAATCTGATCGTTTTGGGATATGCCGCCGCTTATCTCTTGCCGATCATACTCCCTTTCTTAGTAGCTCTCATACTCAGCCTGTTAATTGATCCGTTGGTTGGCTTTCTGCAAAAGCGGCTCCGGTTTCCGCGTCCCCTGGCTTCGATGGGCGTAATCTTGGCAATGCTGGCCGGCGTAGGGTACCTGTTGACGATGGCGGTACTGCGGTTGCTGGCGGAATTGGTGCAGTTGTCCTCCCTGTTGCCGCATCACATTGCTAACTTTAGGCGTACTTTCGAGGGATTGATTGACGAGGCCATCTCGGTCTACGGCAGACTGCCACCGGGGGCGGTAAACTACATCGATGATCTCTTGGCCTCCCTGGTAAAGAGCCTGGAGGGTTTCCTGGGGGCAGCCATTGATACCGCCTTCGGCTTATTGGCGTCGGTCCCGCTAATGATGATCGTGCTGATAGTCTCCTTTGTGGCCACCTATTTCATCAGCAGGGACTGGGAAAAACTGTGCGCCGCCTGGGTGCGGGTGATCCCCGCTCCTTGGGGCGAGTCAAGCCTCCACGTGATGCGACAGGGTTTCGGGGCCTTTATTCGTTTTCTGCGGGCCCAGTTTGTTCTGGTGAGCATTACCATGGCCATCACCATTACCGGACTCTTAATCATCGGTTCGCCGTATGCGGTAACCATCGGTATCATCACCGGCATTTTTGACTTTTTGCCTTTGCTCGGCCCCACTACTATTTTCGTCCCGTGGGTTTTGTGGTGCGTCATTACAGGTGCTTATTCCCTGGCACTGAAGCTGTTCATTCTCTATGCCGTTTTGTTTGTCGTCCGGGCCTCCTTGGAGGCGAAGGTAATTGCCATGAATATGGGGCTCCACCCGCTGGCGGTGTTGGCGGCAATGTACATCGGCCTGAAGGTAATGGGCATACTGGGGGTAATTCTGGGCCCGATACTGCTGATCATCGTCCAGGGCGCCATCAAGGCAGGAATCCAGGCGCGTGGGGTGAATATTAACTGACCGGGAGGAGGGCAATATGTGGCCAAGAGAATTGCCGTATTGGGCAGTACTGGTTCCATTGGGCGACAGGCGCTGGACGTGGTCCGTGCCCACCCGGACCGGCTGCGGATTGTCGGGTTGGCCGCCGGCCACAATTGGGAACTTTTGGCGCAGCAGGCGGCGGAGTTTGTCCCGGAAATTGTGTCGGTGGAATCTGAAGCGGACGCCGCACGGCTAAAGGTCCGTCTCGGTGATCGGGTAAAGGTTTCTGCCGGCGCGGCGGGTCTGAACGCGGTGGCCACCTGGCCCACCGCGGACTTGGTTTTGGTGGCGGTAACCGGAACGGCGGCCCTGGTACACACGGTGGAAGCCATCCAGTTGGGCAAGGATATCGCCCTGGCCAATAAAGAGACCCTGGTGGCCGCGGGAGAACTGATCACCGAACTGGCGTCCAGTATGGGTGTCCAGTTGTTACCGGTGGATAGCGAGCACTCGGCCATCTGGCAATGTGTGGCTCACCGGCGTTCCGAGGTGACCGGGATCGTGCTGACGGCTTCCGGTGGACCGTTCCGCCGGTTTTCCCGAGAAGAGCTTCAAGAGGTGACTCCGGAGGCGGCCTTACGGCATCCGACCTGGAAGATGGGACCAAAGATCACCATTGACTCGGCGACCTTGATGAACAAGGGCTTAGAGGTGATTGAGGCCCGGTGGTTATTTGATCTGGATTATGATCGCATTGAAGTGGTAATACATCCACAAAGCATTGTCCACGGGATGGCCCGCCTCCGCGACGGCACAGTGCTGGCCTGCCTGAGCAGCACCGATATGCGGTTGCCAATTCAGTACGCTTTGAGTTATCCGGAGCGCTGGGAGGCGCTGGCGGATCCGCTGGATTTTTGTGCGCTGGCAAAGCTCACCTTTGAAGCCCCGGACCGGGAGAGGTTTCCCAGCCTGGATCTTGCTTACCAGGCCGGCCGGGCGGGCGGCACCGTGCCTTGTGTGCTGAACGCAGCCAATGAAGTGGCGGTAACCGCTTTTCTCCAGGGTCGCTTAAGATTTACCGATATTCCCCGCGTGGTAGCATGTATAATAGAAAAACACATCAGCAAGAAACGTCCGAGTTTGGGGGATATTCTGGAGGCCGAACGCTGGGCGCGAGAGGCGGCACGGGCCGCGATTGAAAGGATGAGTCAATGCTAACGGTAATTGCTGGCATTATTGTTTTTGGTTTGTTGATCTTCATTCATGAATTAGGGCACTTTTTGGTGGCCAAACGGGCCGGAATTCGGGTGTACGAGTTTGCACTCGGTTTCGGACCCAAACTGGCCGGAGTACGCCGGGGGGATACGGAGTATACTTTGCGCGTGGTGCCCTTGGGTGGTTTTGTACGCTTTGCCGGGCTGGATCCCAAAGAGGAAGAAGAGGTGCCCCCCGAGCAAAACTACAAGCACAAACCGGTATGGCAGCGCATGGCCGTGATCGCGGCCGGGCCCTTTGCCAACTTCCTGTTGGCCGTGTTCCTTTTTACGGCGGTGTTTATGTTTCAGGGGTTGCCTACGCCTACTACGACGGTGGCCGAGGTGTTGCCTGACCGTCCGGCAGTCGAGGCCGGCATTCGGCCGGGTGACCGTATCATCGCCGTTGACGGCCGGGAGATAGGTTCATGGGATGAATTGGTCGCTGAGATTAGCGCCCGCCCGGGGGAGCAATTGGTGCTTACGGTGGAGCGGGACGGTACCAGGATTACCGTACCGGTGGTGCCGGAGGCGGATGCCGGCGTGGGCCGGATCGGTATCGCCCCCGATGTGCAGCCGGCACCAGCGGGGTTTATTACTTCCCTAGCCGGCGGGGTGCAGTACACCGTACAGTTGACGGGGTTGATTCTGGCTTTCTTAGGCCAGATGATCACCGGACAGGCGCCGGCAGACGTGGGCGGCCCGGTACGGATCGTGGCTGAAATCGGCACCGCGGCGCAGCTGGGGCTGGTGCCGTTGTTACACCTGGCCGCTTTCCTGAGTATCAACGTTGGACTTTTCAACCTGTTGCCAATCCCGGCGCTGGACGGCAGCCGTCTGATGTTTCTGGGTTGGGAGGGACTCACCCGCCGGCCACTCAATCCGGAACGGGAGGGCACTTTCCACCTGGTAGGCTTCGCTTTACTGCTGCTGTTAATCATGGTAATAACCTACCGAGACATTGCTCAATTGGTAATGTAAAGATGTCTTTTGGTGGAGGATTGGAAGGCTTGCAGATTTCGCGTCGGAAGACCCGGGCGGTTTGGGTAGGAAACGTCCAGGTCGGCGGCGGGGCACCCGTTTCGGTCCAGACCATGACCAATACGGATACCCGTGACGTGGACGCCACCGTGGCCCAGATCCGGGAATTGGCGACGGTGGGCGCCGAGATCGTCCGCTTAGCGGTTCCGGACCGCGAGGCGGCCGCGGCGCTTACCCGCATCCGGGAAGCGGTGCCAAGCGTGGCCCTGGTGGCAGATATTCATTTTGATTACCGTCTGGCGCTGGCCGCGATTGAAGCCGGGATGGACGGGCTGCGCCTGAACCCGGGCAACATCGGTGGGCGGGACAAGGTAACGGCCGTAGTGCAGGCGGCGGGTGAGCGCGGCGTCCCTATCCGGATTGGGGTGAATGCCGGCTCCCTCGACCGCAGGATTCTTGAGCGTTACGGCGGGGTGACCGCCGAGGCCATGGTGGCCAGTGCGCTTGAACACGTAGCTATCCTGGAAGATCAAGGTTTCGAGGCGATCAAGGTCTCGCTCAAAGCCAGCGATGTGCCGCTAACGGTGGCGGCCTACCGGTTGCTGGCCGAGAAGGTGGATTACCCGTTTCACGTGGGGATTACCGAGGCCGGAACCTTGCGCGGCGGCCTGGTGAAATCCGCAGCTGGTATCGGTATTTTGCTGGCGGAAGGAATTGGGGATACCGTCCGGGTTTCTCTGACCGCGCCGCCCCGCTACGAGGTGTGGGCCGGTTACGAGATCCTGAAGGCCCTCGGATTACGCCGCCGGGGTGTGGAGCTGATATCCTGTCCCACCTGCGGGCGCTGTGAGATCGACGTCATCGGCATCGCCGCCGAGGTAGAGGAACGCTTGCAGGACGTGACCCGCCCGTTAAAGGTGGCCGTGATGGGCTGCGTAGTAAACGGGCCGGGAGAGGCACGGGAAGCCGATGTGGGCATTGCGGGCGGTAAAGGTGTGGGACTTTTATTCCGCAAAGGGAAGCCGGTACGTACCGTACCGGAATCGCAGTTAGTGGACGCTCTGTTTGAAGAGTTAGAAAAGTTGTAAGTCTTGAGGAGGACGAAATGCGCGCTACCGAGTACCTGATCCCGACCTTACGTGAAACCCCGGCGGAGGCCGAGGTGGCGAGCCACCGGCTGTTGCTGAAGGCCGGATTTATCCGGCAGTCGGCGTCCGGCGTTTATACCCTGATGCCCCTGGCACACCGGGTGTTGCTGAAAATAATCAATATCGTCCGGGAGGAAATGAATCGCGAGGGCGGCCAGGAAATCTTATTGCCCATCATTCAGCCGGGGGAATTATGGTTGAAATCCGGGCGCTGGGACGTTTACGGTCCGGAACTCTTCCGGCTAAAGGACCGGCACGGCCGTGATTTCTGCCTAGGGCCTACCCACGAGGAAATCATCACCGAATTGGTGCGCGGTGACCTGCGGTCCTACAAACAGTTGCCGATTTTGTTGTATCAGATCCAGAACAAGTACCGCGATGAGCGCCGCCCGCGGTTTGGCCTGCTGCGGGGACGAGAATTCATCATGAAGGACCTTTATTCTTTTGACCGGGACGAGGCCGGCCTGGAGATTAGCTACCGCAAGATGTACGAGGCTTATCACCGCGTTTTCAGCCGCTGCGGGTTAAAGTTTCGTCCGGTGGAGGCCGATTCCGGTCCGATTGGGGGCAGTGTGAGCCACGAGTTCATGGTGTTGGCCGGTGCCGGCGAGGCAATCGTGCTCTACTGTCAACACGATCCGTGCGGCTACGCCGCCAACGTGGAGAAAGCAAAGAGTCCGGCGACGCGACCCCAAACGCCGGAGGACCCTCAACCATTGGAGGTCGTGCATACTCCCGGCCAGCGGACGGTCGAGGACGTGACTTCCTATTTGGGAATTGATCCCGAGAGAATTGTCAAGACCCTGTTGTACGAGACCGACCGGGGACTTTTCGCGGCTTTGGTCCGTGGCGATCGGGAGCTCAACGAGGTTAAACTGCAAAACGCTATCGGTGCGGTGCACCTGGAGATGGCCGGGGCGGAAACCATCCGGCGGGTCACCGGGGCGCCGGTGGGGTTCACGGGACCGGTGGGACTACACGGGGTCGAGTTGGTTGTTGACGAAGAAGTGGCCAATATGGTTAACTGTATTACCGGAGCTAATCAAGCCGATGCTCATTACCGGAATGTAAATCCCGGAAGGGATTTCAAGGTTGATCGGATAACCGATCTGCGCCTGGTGCACGAGGGTGACCCCTGTCCCCACTGTGGCCGGCCCCTGGCGATGGCACGCGGCATTGAGGTGGGCCAGGTGTTCAAGCTGGGCACCAAGTATTCCGAAGCGATGGGGCTGACCTACCTAGATGAGCATGGGGCCGAGAAACTGGTGGTCATGGGTTGTTACGGTATTGGGGTGACCCGGACGCTGGCGGCGGCGGTTGAACAGCATCACGACGAACACGGTATCGTTTGGCCGGCAGCAATCGCGCCGTTTACCGTGGTGGTGGTCCCGGTGAACGTGCGGGACGAGGTTCAAGCCACACTGGCCGAGCAGGCCTACGAGATGCTCTCCGCGGCCGGTGTGGAGGTGCTCCTGGACGACCGGGCTGAGCGGCCGGGTGTGAAATTCAAGGACGCCGACCTGGTGGGTTACCCCTTACGGATCACCGTGGGCAAGACGGCCGGTGAGGGACTCCTGGAGCTGCGCGTGCGCCGGACCGGGGAGAGCCGGTTGGTGCCGTTGGCCGATTTAGTCGGGGCGGTTCAGTCCTTGTTGGGTGACGATAGATAGATTAGGATAAAGGATCCGGGGAAGGAGACGGGTTGCGGTGGGTCTTTGCAGGCGGCACGTGAGAGTCATGGCCTTCCTGGTTCTGTTGGTGGCTGGGGTGGTTTTGCTTGCGCCTGTGGGCGTGTTGGCCCAGCGCGGCACGGCAGACCAGGTGGTTATCCTGCAGGTCGACGGGCCGATTGTGCCGGTGGTGGCGCAGTATCTGGATCGCGGGATAGTCGAGGCCGAACGCCGCGGGGCGGTTTGCGTCATTGAACTGAATACCCCCGGGGGGCTTTACGACACTACCCAGGTTATCGTCCAGCGGATCATGAACGCACAGGTGCCGGTGGTGGTGTACGTTTCCCCCGCCGGTGGTTGGGCCAGTTCCGCAGGCACCTTTATTACCCTTTCGGCCCACGTGGCGGCTATGGCTCCGGGAAGCCGGATCGGTGCTGCCCACCCGGTGGCGGGCGGCGGCGAGGAGTTGTCCGGCGCCCAGGAGGAGAAGATTACACAGGACGCGGCTGCTTGGGTGCGCAGCATTGCGGAAATGCGCGGGCGTAACGCCGAGAAAGCCGAGCTAGCGGTGATTGAGAGTCGTTCGTATACTGATAAGGAAGCGTTCGAGTACGGCCTGATTGACCTCCGGGCGCAGAACCTCCAGGAACTGTTGACTGCGATCGACGGGATGACGGTCGCCCTGAGTAGCGGGGAGGAGGTGGTGCTGGCTACGGCCGGCGCCGTGTCCGAACGAGAAGAAATGACCCGCGTCGAGCGCATTCTCCATACCCTAAGTAACCCGAACATCGCCTACATCCTGCTATCCATCGGTATGCTCGGACTCCTGATGGAGTTTTACAACCCCGGTTCGATCTTCCCTGGGGTGGCCGGCGGCTTGGCGCTGATCACGGCCCTGTATTCCCTGGGTACCTTGGACGCCCACTGGGGCGGGATACTGCTGATCATACTGGGCTTTGCCTTGTTTGCCTTTGAGTTGTTCGTGCCCAGTTACGGGCTGCTTACGGTAGGCGGTTTGATTGCGGTAACGCTGGGATCGCTGATGCTTTTTTCTGATAGCCCGGCAGGTTTCCAGGTTAGTGTCGGCGTAGTTGCCGGTGTTGTAGTAGGTATTGGGTTGTTTGTCGTGATTGCGGGCCGGGCGGTAATTAAGGCGCACCGGCGGCAGGCCACCACCGGCCAGGAGGGGATGGTCGGGGCGGTGGGCGTCGCCCTGACGGCGCTTAATCCTAAGGGCACGGTGTTGGTCCAGGGAGAACGCTGGCAGGCTAGGGCCGAAGACGGCCCGGTGGCGGAAAACGAAGAAGTGGTGGTGCTCCGCCTGGATGGCTTAAACCTGATCGTGCGCCGGCGGAGCCCTACGGACTAAAGGTGTTGGACTTTCCTTGAGAGCTGTTAAGATATGCGCTATAATGTCTCCAATACTTCTTACGCATATATCCAAAAAAGGGCAGTTTTCCGGACCTTTCTGGTCGCTGCGATTTATTTTTTTTAAGACTTGAAATTGGCTGAAAGTTCAAGAAAACCGGAGGTCTAACCACAAAATATTGAGCTAGGAGGGACAAAAGATGTTGGATTTCCTTCTTTTCTGGGGCGTATTAATTGCCCTGGCGATCATGTTCCTGTCATCGGCCATCCGCATTGTGCAGGAGTACGAGCGGGGCGTTATCTTCCGGTTGGGGCGGTTTGTCGGTGCTCGCGGCCCGGGTCTTTTCTTTATCATCCCCATCATCGAACGGATGGAGAAGGTCGACCTCCGGGTGATAACCGCCGATGTGCCGACCCAGGAGGCGATCACCCGGGATAACGTGACCGTAAAGGTCAACGCCGTAATTTACTTTCGGGTTGTCGATCCGGGGAACGCCGTGCTGAAGGTTGTCGATCACATCCGGGCCACTTCGCAGTTGGCGCAGACCACCTTGCGGAGTGTGCTCGGCCAGAGTGAGTTGGACGAACTCCTGGCCCAGCGTGACCAGATCAACCAGCGGCTGCAGAAGATCATCGATGAGGGCACGGAACCCTGGGGTGTGAAGGTGACCTTGGTTGAGGTACGGGACGTGGAGTTGCCGCAGGGCCTGCAGCGGGCGATGGCCGCACAGGCCGCCGCCGAGCGGGAACGCCGGGCGAAGATCATCCACGCCGATGGTGAGTACCAGGCCTCCCGCAAGCTGGCCGAAGCCGCGGCCATTCTCGGGCAGCACCCGGCGGCGATGCAGTTACGTTACTTGCAGACCCTGACCGAGATCGCCGGCGAGAAGTCGAACACGGTGGTGTTCCCGGTCCCGGTGGAACTGATGCGGACACTTATGGAGCGCTTTCTGACGCCGCCTAAAGCGGATGAAACGGCTAAAGCGGATGAAACAGCTAATAAGTAAAGAAGCACCAGTTGGTTTTTTGCCCGGATACGACTTCCGGGCTTATTTATCTTTGTCGGAAATGCTTTTTTATGTCGCAGGCAGGAGAATGGCCAGGAAATGGCGAAGTGCAAAGCAAGTCTTACACCTCCGAGCCTGGCAACCTAAGGCTTTTGCTTGAGCTATGGTTCCAGGCCGTTAGGGTACGGTGGGAAACCGGCGTGCCTCCCGGCGGAAAGGATGGTGGGCGTTTTGTATCTGACGACGGACCTGCTTAGTAAAGGCAGATGGTCCGCTTTTTTGTTTCATGCGGCTGATGCGGGCGGTCTGGCAGGGGGTGTCCACGGTGCGTGACGGTTTTGAACGGCAGATTACTTACCTGCGTGTCTCGCTCACCGAACGGTGCAACCTGAAATGCTTTTACTGCCGGCCGGCTGAAGGCCAGTCGTCCGTGGGCGACGGACTGCCGCTGGATGACCTGATACGCGTGATCCGCGCCGGGGCTCGGATCGGCCTCCGCAAGGTTCGGCTGACCGGCGGCGAACCTCTGATGCGTTCTGATGTGGTCGAACTGGTGGGTGCCCTGGCTGAGATTCCGGAGATCGATGACATTGCGCTGACCACCAACGGTTGCCTGCTTTCTTCCCGGGCGGCAGCGCTGAAAGCGGCCGGGCTGAAGCGGGTGAACATCAGTCTGGATACTTTGCGTGCCGATCGTTTTCGCGAGATTACCGGAAGCGGCGATTGGTCCCGGGCTTGGGCCGGCGTAGAGGCTGCGCTGGCGCTCGACCTGCACCCGGTGAAGTTAAACATGGTGGTGATGCGGGGGGTCAACGACGACGAGGTGCTGGCATTTGCCCGCCTGGCCGAGGACCTACCCTTGCACGTACGGTTTATCGAGATAATGCCTATCGGTCCCAGTAGCGCCTGGGCGTTGGACCGCCTGGTGCCGGCCGAGCAAATCCGGCAGATTATCATCAACCGGTACGGTACGCTACAGCCGGTGAAACCGGGAGACGGGTCCGGGCCGGCGCGTTGTTGGACGGTGCCCGGTTTCGCCGGGTCTGTGGGTTTTATCGCGCCGCTTAGCGGCTACTTCTGCGCCTCCTGCAACCGTATACGGCTGACGGCGGCCGGTACCTTACGTCCCTGCCTTTGCAACGGGGAAGAAATTGACCTGGCCGGTGCCCTTGCCCGGGGTGCGGACGATGATGAAATCATCCGTATTCTGGTGAAGGCGGTCGCTCGCAAACCCCAAGGACACCCCGAACATACAATCATTCCGGTGCAGGACCGCCTGATGTCCCAAATAGGAGGCTGATTATGCTTGTTTCTGTGCGGCAGAACACCCCGGCCCTTGTTGACTTTTCTCGACCTAGTGCACTGGCGACCGTTGGCTCCGCCGGGTTTCCATACGTTGCGGTTGCCTGCCGGCTATGCGGGTACTGGCAGAGCGGTATTAGGATCCGCAACTGTTCCCGGCTCTGCTTATACTGTGGGACTAAGGTGGCGCGGTTTGGGTGACGGCGCAGCCTTTCTTGACAGTACATTTCGGATGAGCCTATAATTAATCGAACCTTGGTACGGTACCTGCCTTTTAAGGGTAGCACAAGTAACAGCCGGAGCAAGAGTCGGCAGGAGGTCGGCTTTTTCGTTATTATGCAGGAGGCGACCCCATGGACCAAGAATACATGCGGATGGCTTTGGATCTGGCCGTACGGGCCCGGGGACGAACCAGTCCAAATCCGATGGTAGGTGCGGTGGTGGTCCGCGGGGGCGAAATTGTTGGCCAGGGGTTCCACGCCCGGGCGGGCCAACCCCACGCCGAAGTAGAGGCTTTGCGACAGGCCGGGGAGGCGGCCCGGGGCGCTACGCTTTACGTAACCTTGGAACCGTGCTGTCACTACGGGCGCACCGGTCCTTGCACCGAGGCGGTGATTGCGGCCGGCGTACGCCGGGTTGTCGTGGCCATGCGAGATCCCAATCCCAAGGTAGCGGGCAAAGGAGTGGCGCGGCTGCGGGAAGCCGGTATCGAGGTTGTGGAGGGTGTGCTGCGGGATGAGGCCACTTTAGTTAATGAGGTTTACCTGAAGTACATTACGGCCCGAATGCCGTTCGTCGCTCTGAAGGCGGCGGTGAGTCTGGACGGGAAGATTGCCACCCGCACGGGGGATTCCCGTTGGATCACCGGTAAAGAGGCCCGGTTGTACGCGCACCGGCTACGGGACGTCTACGATGCCATTTTAGTGGGACTGGGCACCGTGTTGCAAGACGATCCGTCCCTGACTACACGCCTGCCCGAGGGGGGTCGCGATCCGGTGCGGATTGTGCTGGACAGCACGGCGCGGCTTCCAGTAACGGCCCGGGTGGTGACCGTGGATTCGACCGCGCCGGTCGTCGTGGCTACGACCGAACGGGCCCCGGAAGCCCGGCTGACTGAACTGAAGCGCCAGGGCGCCGAAGTGATCCGTTGCGGGGCAGGCCCCAGGGTTGATCTAGGGGTGTTGCTTCGTGAATTGGCTGCCAGGGAGATTTGCAGCGTGCTGGTAGAGGGCGGCGCTGCGGTGCATGCCTCCTTTGTGGAAGCCGGCCTAGTTGACAAGATCCACTGGTTCGTGGCGCCCAAGATCATTGGCGGGGTCGACGCCCCCGGGGCGGTGGCCGGCCGCGGTATCGCCCAGATGTCCGAGGCCCTTTGTTTGGAACGGGTGCGCCGTCTCCATCTGGGGGATGATGTTTGCATTGAGGGCTACCCCGCAAAGGAGGGACGCACGGATGTTCACCGGGATCATCGAGGAATTGGGCAGGCTTGTGCGGACTGACCGTGGTGTGGAATCGGCCCGACTGTACATCGAAGCTCGTACGGTGTTGGAGGATGTCCGCCTTGGTGATAGTATCGCTGTTAACGGTGTCTGCCTTACGGTGGCCGAGTTCGGCACCGGCCGTTTTGTGGCTGATGTGATGGCGGAAACCTTGCGCCGCACAAACCTGGGAGAGCTCCGCCCCGGCGACCGGGTCAACCTGGAGCGGGCCCTGCGGCTAGGGGAGCGGCTCGGCGGGCACCTGGTCAGCGGGCACGTGGACGGGGTGGGAACCATCGTTGGACGCGATGCACGCGGCATTGCCCAGGTGTTCCGGATCCGAGCTCCCGAAACGGTCTTGCGTTACGTTATCGAAAAGGGCTCGGTAGCGGTGGATGGCATTAGCCTGACCGTGGTCGATCTTGACGCGGAGTCCTTCCGGGTATCGATCATTCCGCATACCGCGGCGATGACCACCCTGGGATTCAAGCAGGTTGGCGATCGGGTAAACCTGGAAGCGGACATGATCGCCAAATACGTGGAAAGAATGCTTGGAGCGCACCGCGAGACCAACAGCAGATTGGATGTTGGTTTTTTGGCGCGCCACGGTTTTTTATAGACCCGGTTACAGCGCTGTGGAAAAACTAGGAAACGCTGGGGGAGAGGGCCGTGGAGAAGTTCGGGTTCAATACAATCGAGGAAGCGATCGAGGACTTCCGTCAGGGAAAGATGGTGGTGGTGGTGGACGACGAAGATCGGGAGAACGAGGGCGATCTGGTTATGGCCGCCGAAAAAGTTACTCCTGAGGCCATAAATTTTATGGTTACGCACGCGCGGGGCCTGGTGTGCGTACCGATTACCGGGCGCCGGGCCGAGGAACTGGATCTCGATCCGATGGTAACGAATAACACCGATCCGCATGCCACGGCTTTTACGGTTTCGGTGGACGCCGTCGGGACCACTACCGGGATCTCGGCGCACGAGCGGGCTTACACCGTACGTAAAATAATCGACCCGGAAACCAAGCCGGATGACTTAAGGCGGCCTGGTCATGTCTTTCCGCTACGGGCCAAGGAGGGCGGCGTACTCCGCCGGGCCGGACACACCGAAGCGGCCGTGGACCTGGCCAAGCTGGCCGGTCTTTATCCGGCCGGCGTAATCTGCGAAGTGATGAAGGAAGACGGCACGATGGCCCGGGTGCCCGAGTTGATGGAGTTCGTGCGGGAGCACGGCCTGAAGATCATTACCATCGCCGACCTGATCCGCTACCGCCGCTGCACGGAGAAGCTGGTGCGGCTGGTGGGCACCGCCAAACTGCCCACGCGTTACGGTGAATTCACCATCTACGCCTACGAAAGCCTGTTGGACGGGAAAGGGCATCTGGCCTTAGTGAAGGGGGACCTCCGTCAGACCGAGGCGCCCCTTGTCCGGGTGCATTCCGAGTGTCTTACCGGGGATGTTTTTGGTTCCCTGCGGTGCGATTGCGGTAACCAGATCGCCCAAGCCCTGCGGCAGATCGAAAGCGAGGGGACGGGGGTACTTCTTTACATGCGGCAGGAGGGCCGGGGGATCGGCATCTTAAACAAGATCCGGGCTTACGAACTCCAGGATAAAGGCAAGGATACCGTTGAGGCCAACGAAGCTCTGGGTTTTCCTCCTGACCTGCGGGATTACGGTATCGGGGCGCAAATTCTCTCTGACCTGGGTCTTACTAAACTGCGGATCATGACCAATAATCCGCGAAAAATCGCGGGTTTAGAAGGGCACGGTTTGAAGGTGGTAGAACGTGTTCCACTCGAAGTGCCGCCGGGACCGGAAAACGGTTTCTATCTGTCTACCAAAAAGAAAAAACTGGGACATCTGCTGACACTTACCGATTAGACCAAAGTGTCCATAATAAAATGCTAAGATGATGGGAGTAAGGAGCGTGGTAGGAGTGGCGCGCGTTTACGAAGGACACCTGGTCGGCGAAGGCCTGCGTTTCGGGATCGTAGTGGGGCGTTTCAACGAGTTTATTACCCAAAAACTTCTTTCCGGGGCTATGGACGCGTTGATACGGCACGGCGTTGCGGAAGATGATGTAGAAGTGGCTTGGGTGCCGGGGGCTTTTGAAATCCCGGTGGTAGCCCGGCGGATGGTGGCCAAGAACCGGTATGATGCGGTAATCTGCCTTGGGACGGTAATTCGGGGCGGCACCCCCCACTTTGAGTACGTCGCTTCCGAGGTGGCCAAAGGCGTGGCCCGAGTAAGCCTGGAAACCGGTATTCCGGTGATTTTCGGTGTGATCACCGCTGATACCATTGAACAGGCCATTGAGCGCGCCGGCACCAAAGCCGGAAACAAGGGTTGGCAGGCGGCGGTGAGCGCCATCGAGATGGCAAACCTGTTGCGAAATATGGAATCCCAGACGGCGGACAAAGGGGTGACCTGATTTGGCGGAGCGGAAACTGACGAGCGCCTGGGATCTGCGCGATTACAGTGTTTCCCGGGAACGTCTCTTCTCCGCTACGCACGCGGAAATCCTAAACGGCTGGACCACGGACATATACTTTGCGAAGTCCCTGGATGTGCTGCGTTACCTCCGGTTGGACGGAAAGCTGGTGGCGGCGGAGGTATTCGCGAACCGGGCCGGCGTGTTGTGCGGGGTGAAAGAAGCTTTATACTTATTATCCGGTAAAGATGTGGAAGTCTGGGCACTCTCGGAGGGGGAACGCTTTGCCGAAAAGGAGGTGATTCTTCAGATCCGGGGACCGTACGCCGCGTACGGGCTGTACGAGACGGCACTTTTGGGCATACTGGCAAGTTCCAGTGGTTGGGCGACCGCCGCGGCGGCCTGCAAGGAGGCGGCGGGCCCGAAACCGGTGATCTCTTTTGGTGCGCGGCATATCCACCCCGCGGTGGCACCCGTTATGGAACGGGCGGCCATCATTGGCGGGGCGGACGGGGCTAGTTGTGTCCTCGGCGCCAAGTTGGCCGGACGTGAACCTATGGGTACTCTGCCCCACGCCTGTTTCCTGGTGGTAGGCGACACGGTGGAGGTCGCCCGGGCGTATCCGGAGGCCATGCCACCCGATACACCGGTCATCATCCTGGTGGATACCTTTAAGGACGAAGTGGAGGAAACCTTGCGCGTTGCCCGGGCGCTGGAGGACCGTTTGTTTGGTGTCCGCCTGGATACGCCTTCCGAGCGGGGCCGGGTCACGCCTGAATTGGTACAAGAAGTTAAGGCGTACTTGAAAATGGCCGGCTTTGGAGGAGTGCAGATCGTGGTTTCCGGAGGGCTGAACCCGGACCGGATCGCCGAACTGGCTGCGGCCGGTGCGGACGTGTTTGGGGTGGGTAGTTACATCGCGGCGGCTACTCCGATCGATATGACCATGGACGTTAAGGAGGTTGACGGGCGGCCCGTGGCTAAGCGCGGTCGCATTCCGGGGCTGACGCCGTCACCGCGGCTGAAAAGACTGCTCTAACTGTACCATATGGATGCTTTCCCCTACAAAATTATTCTTAAGTAGGATTTCGCTACCATTTGATATCGGTAAAGTAGATAGTTGATAGGACTTGATGAAAAATTTTTGGCGCGCGGTATCTCCACTTACCCTTCGTAGTTTGCCCTTCTGTGTTTGGCAATATAAAAATGCATAGACAGATAAGCGTAATGACCCCCACAAGTCAAGACAAAATCGGCTGGTTCAAAGGGGGTCTTTTAAATTTTGGTAACAGATTTTGTTGGTAACAGGCTGAACACCACCCCAAGCTATTATCTCTATCTCGCCCGGCCGCCGTCCCTGCCTGCAGCAGGCAGGAAGGGCAAGGGCTTTCGCCGCCGCTGCGCGGCCCGCATGCCTCTGCTGCCGGGCTGCGATAGCAATTACAGCTAAGGGGTGTTCAGGGATGAAATATGGGTATAGCACCTCCTTTTCTTAAGCTGCGGCCTGCCGGGCCAGGTAGGCTCGGTATTCGGCCGGTGAACGGTAACCCAGGGCCGAATGCAGCCGTTCTGTGTTATAGAACCGGATATACCGCTCGATGTCTTGCTTGGCTTCGTCAAAGGTCCGGTATTCGTTAAGCCAAACGGCTTCTTCTTTCAAGGTCCGGAACCACCGTTCGATGAAGGCATTAGCGTCCGGGTTGTTGTAACCCGTCCGTTCGTGGGTTATGCCGCCCCTCAAGTTACTGTAAAATATCTTCAGGCAAAATCCATTAACTTCCATGGAGAAGGAGCCGTGGCAAAAAAGTAGAAGAACCTCCAATGTAAACCCTACATCCCAAACAAGAAGGAGGTTCTTCTACTATGAACACGGCCCCGGAACTCGAAAAAGCCCCGGAGATGCTGGCGAAAAGCCCGCTGATGAATCTGCCGCAGGTACGCGCCCTTATTCATAAGGTACTAACCTCCGGGATGGATTTCAATACCCTGGAACGAGAATTTTTCCAGATCTTCCGGGCGTTGTTCGCTTAAGTTGGGCGCCGTGCTGGGTTCAATAGACCAGATGCTCCTGGTCAGTGCGTTACGGGAAGGCTGGAAAGTAGTAGCCAGACACGAAAGGAGTTTAGAGACCAGCCTTGGCTTGATAAGATACCGACGGCGCTGCTACAGAAAACGCACTGCTCAAGAGCGGATACGTTTACGGGCACCTTCTTGACAACCTGTTGGGCTTGCAAGAAGACCAGAACTTGACGCCAAGACTGATCCAGTTGGCGATAATGGTGGCGGCGGATAGTTCTTACCGCCACACGGCTCGTGTTCTGGAGGAACTTTTGGGCGTAAAAATCAGCCATGAAAGCATTCGCCAACTGGTGGTTGCGGCCGGCGAACACATTTCCCAGTGGGATCAAGAAACGGCCCTTGACGGAACCGGGGAAAGAAGGGTGCCCTTGCTGATTATCGAGGTGGACGGCACAAACCTGAAACGACAGATGCGCGGGAGAAAGAAACGCCGCGGTCAGAAGACCTTTGAGCTAAAAACGGCCGTGATCTACGAGGGTTGGGAGAGTACCGTTGCCGGGAAAGCAAAACTAAAAAACCCCCAATACTTTGTCTACGTAGGGACGGGCGAAGCATTTTGGGAGGTACTGCTTTTGTCTCGGTCGTCTTTACGACCTGGACGGATGCCGGCGCATAATCGTGGGCGGTGATGGGGCTATCTGGATCAGACAGGGAGCAGAACTACTGGGGGCGGAATATCAATACAGTTGTTTTCACCTGGAGAGGGACTTAAGGCGGTTGTTTGGCGGTAGCCCGGAAGCCGGAGCGGTCCGCAGGACACTGGAGAACAACGACCGAGCAGCTTTCAACCTGCTTTTGGAAGCTTTAAAGAAAGAGGCGAAAGACCCTTCGCAGCGTGAAAGGCTGGGTGTTTTTCAAAGCCTGATCAACAGCGTGTGGGAGGATTTGACCTCTTGAGCGGAAAAGGGGCGGGCCGGTACCGGCGAACGCCCGGGGGTTGGGTGTAATCGAAGCCAATGTCGGGCATACCGTTACCCGGCGTTTTAAGCACCGGTGTGCTTCCTGGACGCCGCGTGGTGCGCACGGTTTGGCCAAGGTAAGATGCGCGTTGCGGAATGGAAACCTTGCCGAACTGCTTGCGCTTGCCGGTCCACCACGGGTGGTTGGCGAGGAAGCGGTGAGGGAAGATGTTTTTAGTGGTTATTGGTCCCGGAAAGAGACTGACGGGATGGACAGACCGGATCCGGCGCAAGTAATGCCGGGCTTCGCTGCCGGCGGCCTATGGACCGGACCAAAGAGCCAGAGAGTTGGCGCGGGTGATCGGCCGGCTCACCGTGGAGTGGCTGTTTTAAAACCGCCTTTGCAACAGAGTGGGGATGAGTATCCCCACACTCCATAAATACCCATGTCTGGAACATAAAACATATCGATCGGGTTACATTGGAGGAAACTTGACCACCACCTAAAAATACTTGACAGCATCCTCATCTATTTCCTGCCACCCAAAGAGCCGTTGTTGTGGTATAATAGCCATAAGGGGAAACCTCCTTTGGTTCTTTTTTGGCTCTGAAAAAAGAATTCTCCACAAAGTAAGGTTTCCCCTTCCTCTTTTTCTAAGTTTTTCTCCGTGCTGCTTGCTGTTCTTCCTTTTCTCTCTGGTTTTCTCTCTCTGGGGTCAATTGTACTTTTACACCACCTATCTGTTTCTAAAACCCGCGTAAAATCTGGATCGGCCTGGGGTAAAATGCTCTGTCAGCATCGCTGAAACCGGCTGTTTATCTTTGTTCCCGAACAGCGCAATAGCTTCGTATCTTAGACAAAATCGATGCCAACGATCGGGCCGAGGATCAAGAACACGGTAACCGACGCGGCGACGAGCTCCCGGCGGAGTTGGCTACCCGAGAAAAGTGTCTCGAAATGATTAAGAAGGCCAAGGCTGAACTGGAAGCCGAAGCCTGCGCCAAACAAGAACAGGAAGAGGCCCGGCGCGAAAGCAAGGACGATAAGAATCAACAGCGTTGCAGGCGCAAGAATGCCAAACCCAAGGCCAAAGACCAACGTAACTTTACCGACCCTGATTTGCGGATTATGCGTAACTCAGATAAGGCTTTCATTCAGGCGTATAATGCTCAGGCCAGCGTCGATGCTGAAACACATATTATCGTTGCCGCCGACCTGACTAATCAGGCCGCGGACACGACTCACTTACCGGATGTTAATGGCCAGTATAAAATCGGCATAAATGGCCACGAAAAGTCGTCCACCTAC